>ENA-UAML01000481-UAML01000481.1-human-gut-metagenome-genome-assembly--contig:-NODE-481-length-13017-cov-5.351798_pt1 | contig 13017 bp, 10 predicted proteins | sample MGYA00244211_ERZ654495 | MGnify/ENA primary metagenome ERZ654495 (study PRJEB26926, sample SAMN06164685) | human gut metagenome | biome: ENVO:00009003; feature: ENVO:2100002; material: ENVO:00002003... | reverse complement strand
GGGCTCGGAGATGTGTATAAGAGACAGGTTTGGGACCGAGTCAAAAAGATTTTGAATTAATTTTAAGAATCAGATTATGAAGAATCAGATAGCACTGCTCATCAAAGGAAATATCACAGCAGGCGGAGGCATGCAACCTTTAATTGCGATTGGCGTTTTTCCGAAGGATGTTGCAGACAACATGGATACCGCACCGAAAGTTCCGGAGCGGCTCTCGTATAAGATCAGACACGGGAATACCGACATCACCTACACGATGACCGATGTCAATGTTCGCAGTGCGAAATCGAGCCGGGGCGGTCGTCTTGTCATTGGCATATCGATTCCCTGCGACATGCGGCTGAAGGACGGCAAGAGTCCGTATTGGTTGCTTAAGGATATATACCGGACGTTTGTCGAGCTGCACATGACGACGGGCAGCGATGGGTTCCATACGTTCAAGGATCAGGACTTGTCGAATGAACCGTTCAAGACGTTGATGGATTCGTATGAACTGGAGGTACGTTCGACAAAAGGTTACCGACGAATGTCCGAGTTCAACGCCGGCGAAACCGGCATTGTCAGCGTACAGACGGAGGAGAGTCTGGCTGAATTGATGCGGGATTCGCAGTATCCCGAATTTACGGGATACAGTCAGATCGAAGCGGGTCTCTCCTGCGTGCCTACGGTGAATATCCGGATTCCCCGTCCGCGTAAATATCGGGTGTACCTCAACGGGGTCTACAAAAACGTGGACCTTACTGACGCCCGGGATGCGTTCAACAGTGCGGATTACCTTCTCGACACGAAATACCAGACCTGGGATCACGTCGGATTTCAGCTGGAGGAACTGTTGGACAGTCTGGACGGCACGTTGTACGGAGGTCGTATCAAAATCAGCATGGAAGAAGAGCGGATTGACTGCGACGTGCCAAAACTGGACAAGAAATTCGAATTTACGGCGGAAATCAAGCCTGCGCTGGGTGGATCGCCCGACAATGTAGGAAAAGCCAGAAAGGCATTGCAGGAGGGCAAGTTGTCGATTACGCTCGGTGGAGAGGATATCTCGGACCATTTTGTCTCGGGCGACAAGATTGTTGTGCGTGGCAGCAACGTGGAAAAACTGCCGCAGCTTTCAACCAAAGGATACGGGAATCTGGAGTTTTCGATCGAGATGGAGGCTGACAGGAGAAAGTATTGTCTTCGTGTAAAACAGGCCAAAGCCTCCAGCTTCGAATCCATCGGATCGAAACCGAACCCGAACCGCAATCAGAATAATGATCGGCCTGCCTTTGGTTCTGCACCTGTCCTTGAGCCGGGCACTCCGAAGTATCAGCTCGGTATCATTGCGGAGGATCCGATGCAGCAGTATGAGGTCATTGTCAAGTCGGCAGACAAGCGTTTCTACCTGCGGCAGAACATCCGATTTGCCGCGGAGGGCAAGGTATACAAGGCCCGGATTGCATTCGACGAGGCTTGGGCCGGCGCAGGCACTCTCGAGGTGTTCCTGCAAAGGCTTTCGCCGAAAGGCACCCTCGAACGATCGCAGCCAACCGCGATGTTTTACGGAGCCACCCCGACAGATATTCATGTTAGTGCATTGACATTCAAGCCGGTATCATCGTCCCCGAAGATGTCCGTCCTGTTGTATGCTGCCATCGTCGTTGTCCTTGTGTTAATTGCGCTGGCGGCCGGTTTCTATGTCGGAAATAAGCGCGGTGGTGGTAATGTAGAAAATACCAATGCTACAATTAATAAGGAGTCGTCGACTAAATGTGACACAGATATCGATTGGGAAAAGGAGTACGAAGCCCTCCAGAATAGATTAGTAGCAGCAGAAGGTGCCGCAGAGGAAGCAAAGAAGCAAGCAGCCGCAGCCGCAAAGGAAGCAGAGAAGCAAGCAGCCGCAGCCGCAGAAAATGCGAAACAAGCATTCCGATGGCAGATTGTCGCGAACGTGATAGCCTGCGACTGGGATAAGGTCGAGGAGTTATTAAAAAATAAGGACTATGTGACCCCCGAGGAAAGAACTGCAATCAGCAGTTTCTATTGGGATGGAAAAAAAGGGAAAAACAGAGAGAAGCCACAACAAAAAAAAATAAATAAGGCAATAACGGAAAATAGCAGTAAGCTTAAAACAATTGAAGATATAGTTGCATTTTACCGGAGCGATGCCATACAGAATAATATAAAATAGTCATGAAGGTATTAAAAATCATATTGATATTTGTCGCTGTGATATGCTGCATTTACGTACCTGCCCGTTGGAACGATATTTTTCATGGGAGCACGGCGCCTGTCGAAAGCACGGAATACGCTGCCGTAGAGGAAAAATCCGATGAGATACCGACTGACAAGGATCAAGTGAGGCCCTTTAAGGATACGGAAGCCGCAGAAAATGCGATGAAGAAAGCAGATGAAACAAAGAAGCAAGCAGCCGCAGAAAATGCGAAACGAGCATTCCGAGAGCAGATTGTCGTGAACGTGATAGCCTGCAACTGGCCGAAGGTCGATGAGTTATTAAAAAATAAGGACTATGAGAACTATGTGACCCCCGCTGAAAGGACTGCAATCTGCAGTTTCTATTGGGATGGAAAAAAAGGTGCAGGCAGACCGGCCCCACAACAAAAACGAGTAAATAAGGCAATAACGAAAAATAGCAGTAAGCTTAAAACAATTGACGATATAGTTAAATTTTACCGGAGCGATGCCATACAGAGTAAAATAGAATAGTCATGAAGGTATTAAAAATCATATTGGTGTTTGCCGTATTGGTATGCGGCATTTACGTGGCTACCCATTGGACCGATATTTTTCACGGGAGCTCGGCGCCCGTCGAAAATACGGAATACGTTGCCGTAGAGGAAAAATGCGATGAGATCCGTGCAGTCTGGAACCAGGAGAGTGATTGGAACAGGGAGCTTTTCCGTCGGCAAAAAAATGACCTGGATCAGGATGTCAGCCTGGGTCGTTATGAGTATGCGGATGAACCGGAGACCGTACTCAACACAATCCGGGAGGAAAGCACAAACAAACTTTGCAATGCCATTCTCCGTGAGTTTCACAGCCCATCCTGTGATGATCGGCTCGTGGAGAAAAACTACAACGGAGTAAGTGTGCTCATTGAAGTCTTCAAGATGGATAATGACGAACGTCTTGCCCGTGTACGCAAAATAAAGAGCGTCTACGATAGAATCACGGCATTCGTGCAAAGCCCGCATGCAATTAAGGCCACCTATGATCCGGAATCGAATTCCTGGACCTCGTTCACGACACTCAGTCAGAATGTTGTCAATACGGCGGCAAGTTATCGCAACAATCCCGTGTACAAGGAAGAGTTGAGTAAGATAACCCGCTTTGTTAATGGTCTGGCCGACAGTCATATCAGATCGGTAGTCAATGCACAGAAAAAGGATTTCTACAAGAGCCTGAGCGACCAGATCATTGATTACTTCAATACATTGGCCGAACAGGAGGAGAATATCACGCTGGACAATGTGGAACGATTCAATGCGGCATTGGACCGATATTGTCGTGAAGCTTCGACATATACTTATGCCGAAGAGATAACCAAAGCCTATCTCGACTTCAAAAAAAAATATGACCGTTTGACGAAAGAGATAAAACCCAACTGATTACATGAAACAGTTATATATCATAAGGACTTTGCTTCTCATTGTCGTGGCCATCCTGTCGGCAGGGGCTGTTATGGCTCAGGATATCAAGCAAGATCGAAAGCTCAGCAAGATTGTCAATGAGAACCGGGCGTTGAGGGATACCATTCGTGCCAGAGAGATCGTCATCGAGCGGAACAAGTCATATATCAACGAGTTACAGACACTGTACGACTCCATTACCAAGCAAAAGGACAAGGAGCTCGATCTGCGATATGACAGTATTACGGAAAAACGTATTCATCTTGAAAAGAGACGCGACTCGTTGAAGCAGGCTTGCGATGAAGCACAAGGTGTCATCGACTCGCTGAACAAAGAGTTGGCAGAATTGCGTCCTTTCCGTGAATTGCAATTGATGGATAATTTGAAGCGGCAGGCACCGACTTGGGCGTCAATGCCGTTCTCGCAACTTGATTCCGGGGCAATTCGGAAGGTATTGGATGACTGCGATAAATATGGAGGCAACAATGCGGACATCAAAAAGATCGCAGGAGAATTGCGCACGTTACAGAAAGATCTGCAGTTGTATTCGGCCGCGTGGGGAGTGCTGACGGAACCGTTCAACGAATCTGGCAGACGTGCGATGCGACGGCAACTGGATGCCCTGTTATCGAGATATGAAGATGCTCCGCAACAGGGTGAACTGATTGCCCTTGACGAATTGTTGCGGGATTACGACGGATATGTATATATTTTTCAGGATTTCATAAACCGGATCAATGATGACCTGAAGGACAGCCGCAGGAAGAAAAGTTCCGACCAAGCCCGATCGGCGCTCATAAATAGTCTCGGTGATGAGGATCAGATATCCAACATGGAGAATATCCGGATGGTCCCTTATCTGAAAGACTGTCTTGACGAATATCTGAAGGCCCTCGAACGTGATCCATTGAAACATTGGGCTGGTGAAAAGGAGATTCTGGAGATGGTGAAATGAGATAAGAGTGTTTGTCATACAAGAAAACAGAAGAAATATGAAAAAACAATACATTCTTCGAACAGTTGCGCTTCTGATCTGCGCTGTCTCATTCACATGGATGGTCAATGCCCAAGATCAGACTCAGGATGAACGACTCGCGCAATCCATGGCAGATTCGATTGCAATGAACAAGGCACTGAAGGAGACGATAGCTGACAAGGAGCGTCTTATAGAAAGGCAGAATAGCCAAAGCGAAGAGTTGCAGAATGAACTTAGGAGTTTTAACGGCAAGCATAATGTGGTATTGATAAACGAGATAGAGGATACGGAGAAGAAGTGCAAATTACTTGAGAACGAATGTGATGCATTGATAATTACCCGCAGCCATGCCGACAGCGTCATTGCCGCTCTGAACTGCGAATTGGAGCCATTACGGCCATTCCGCGAATCACAGTTGACTGAAAAGATGGAATACACGGAGGATTGGGCTTCAACACCATTTTCGGAACTCGATACGGCGGCCCTTCAGCGGGCAATGGACGAGTGCGAACGATACCGCGGCAGCAATATCGAGTTTGAGCGTATTGCAGGGGAGTTACGGCAACTACAACAGGATCTGCAAGTATACGCAAAGGCTGACAGTCTGATAAAAAGCCACTACGACAAGCTCACAAAGGAGGAGGTGCATCAACAGTTGACGGAACTTATTGCTCGCTATGAGAATAAACCGCAAAAGACGGAGTTGATCGTGATCGACAATCAACTACATAAATATGATGGATGTATACAAGCCTTCCAACGTCTTATAAACAAGATCAACGAGGAGCTTAAAGACAGCCGCGAGAAAGCAAATTCCGTTATGGCCACAGCGATATTGAATATCTGTCTGGACGACATGGAACAAAAAAACGACATGCAGGAGACTCGTATTATTCCATATCTCAGTGCCCTTCTTGACAAATATGTGGAAGCATTGAAGAAAGATCCATTACAGCATTGGATAGGTGAAGAAAAGGTACTAAAATGGTAAACTGAAACAAAACAGCAGACATGGATGTTCAGCAAAACGGATTGGCCCTCTTGATTGAAGGCACACCATCCTTCTCGGGAGGTTTCGTCCCTCTGATAACAATAGGAACATTTCCAAGTGAAGGAATTATGAATATTGCCGATGGGTTCGTACAGGAACCTGTCAGTTATTCCGTATGCCATACCGCCAACGACATATGCTATACGCTTACAGACCGAGCCGTCAGGCCTTATGGCAGTCAACAGAAAGGAATACTTCGCATTAACATCGCGATCAATCGGCAGAAGCAACTCGCCGACCGACAAAGCCCATACACAATATTGAAAGAGGTATATAATACCTTCGTAGCTCTTAACATGTGGGCTGCTCCAGGGGGGAGTCATATTTTCAATGAAGGAGAGTTTGATAGTTCAATATTCAAAAGCCTGTTGAACAAATACAGACTTGAACCGACAACTCTGACATATGTGATGATGGATCCCGAAGGATCAACAGCCGTTATTCATATAAATAATGAAGAAGAGTTGTCCGAGTTGATGCGGGACTCGCAATATGCTGAGTTCAGTAAGGTAAAACGGGTGGAGATGGGAAGCATGTGCGCATCAACCATCAACATTCGTATACCCAGAGTTCACAACTACCGTGTATTTCTTAACGGCCGTAATACGCGAGTAACACTCTCCGAGGCTATGGATACGTTCAATAGCGCCGACCTTCTTGCCGATACTGAATATCAGACCTGGGATCATGTCCGATTTCGGTTGGAAGAGTTACAAACAAGCCCTAACGGTCGTTTATTCAGTGATCGAGTCAGACTGGACAAAGGAGGGGAGCGGATAGAATGTATCGTATCACCGGTAGACAAAAAATTCGAATTTTCGACAGCGATTAAGCGAGCGATAGGCACATCGGCCGAAGCTGTCGAGAAAACTAGACAGTTATTACAGAATGGCAGACTAAAGATATCTCTCGGGAAAGAGGATATTACAACAGCGTTTGTCTCGGATGAAGCACTTATCGTTACAGGAAGCAATGTAGAGAAACTACCACAGCTTTCAATCAAGGAGAACGACGAGATGGAATTCTCAATTGAGGCAGATCCCGATAAGAAACAATATTGTCTTCGGGTCAGGGCAAAAAAAATACATTCTGCTGTTCCTGCTATCAAAGAATCGCACACAACACGCAGAACTGAGAGCTCTTATCCAATCTCATCCACCACTTCTAATGTAAATTTGGCTCATACGGATAAACATAAATTTCAGATTACAATCTTAGTGGAAGATCCAACCCGGCAATACAAGATTATCATCAGGTCGAAAGACAAACGTTTCTACATGCGTCAGGATATCGATTTTACAAAGGAAGGCCAGGAATATAAAGCTAAGGTTGCTCTTGATGAGGCATGGGCTGGTGTGGGAATGCTCGAAGTGGTTCTGCAAAGGCTCTCTTCAAAGGGAACTATTGAACAATCCCAACCAATTCAAGCATGTCATGAGTCCGCCCGAGCTTATAATATCCATGTAGATTCCCTGATATTTAAACCGACTTTCTCTTCATTAAAGTGGCTTAAACCGTTGAGTGTCGCCATTATTCTTATCGTAGTTTCATTTGCTACCGGTTTTATTGGTTACAAAATAGGAATTGATAATGTGCAGATTCGTCAACATGACCAAATAGCAGAAAAACATACTGATAGTGAATACAGTAAGCATATTGAAATTCTCACTGATTCGTTGAAAATAAAAGATGCACAAATAGTTGCACTACAGTCACAACTATCCGTTCAATCCAAGTCCACAGTACCTGCAAAAGCAGCTACAACTGAAGCAAAAACAGAATCTGTATCAGCTAAAGACGAGATAGCAAGAGCAACTCGCGACTATCGGAAAGAAATTATCGACGCAGTGAATATGCAAGACTGGCTGACGGTCAATGATTTGTTGTATCCAGCTCATAAAGCCGGACAAATAACAAAATACCAAAGAGCAGCAATCACGTCTTATTATTGGGATGTTAAAGCTGACAGACAACGAAATGCAGCCGAAATGAAACGTATCGGGATATTTTTGAAAGGTAGGAAATTCAAATCTATTGATGAAATCGCTGCGTTTTCTAAGAAAATAAGTCACATGTAGAAAAGTAGGAGTTATGAATATCAAAATAAAAACAAACAATGTTTCTCCATTGTTCTCAAACAGCGGGACATTGAGTTATGATCAAGTCTATAACGTACTGAAAACTCAAATTCCGGAGGATGATTTTATTTTCACCAAACGAACTCCTGGTTCTGGATTCTTACAATGGGACCTGCCTGGAGAAGGCTGGATTGCCTTATCAAAAGCAGATCCCTTGATAGCAGCCGATGTTATTGCCGAGAAAGAATTGCGATTCAAACACGTGATGGATATCTTTGGTTCACAGCAACTGCTAGCACAGAAGATTCTTACAGTACCAGATAATGATTTTATCTTTTTCCGACCTAAAGGTAATGGCCTCGAAATAAAAATCACTGTTTGGGGATACAAATATCCCACCGTTGTGGGCGGAAGTAGTATTGTTGGAAGATATGCCAAGAAAGAACTGCAGGAAGTTGTGGTTAGCTTTATATATGACGGTCAGCTTTTGCCTAATTACAAATTCCGAATCAATGGATTCGAGCGTGTGACCGATGTCGATGGACATATGGTGCTCGGAACCCTCCCTGTAGGTCAATCATATGATATTTCCCTATCGGATGGCTCCAACATAACGCTTGCCGTTATAAATGGACAACGAGAATATTCGTTTGACGTAACAGTATTCGTTTCAGTAGTTGTTGTCGTAAATTTGGATGGAAGACCTCTGCCTGATGCAGTCTGCGAAATTTCCTATTGGGGGCATACAGCAACAATAATTACAGATGCAGATGGTCATGCGACTACTTCTTTCCCGTTGGATCGCATGGCGGGAAATTGTTGTGTCCGTGTAAACGAAGAGATCCAACAACGCCTGCTTCAAGTACCGTCAAATTTGTTTCAGTTTGATTTAAAAGGAACTGACCGGGAATTGACTCCCGATCCTGTCCCTGAACCTACTCCGGAGCCGGAACCTGAACCTACCCCTGAACCGGAACCCGAACCTACCCCTGAACCGGAACCCGAACCTACCCCTGAACCTATTAATCATGATGGAAAAATAATGGTGCGGGTAGAAGATGAGACTGGCATACCAATTGACAATACCCGGATACATTTTGAGCAGGAGAATCATCCAGAAATAAAAGGACAGCTCGATGACAACGGGATATTTTATTTGGATCAAGGATGTTACAGCACCGGATGCCCTCTTCGCGTAACATTGACCATCAACAATAAGGAATTGCCTTCGATTGTTTTTAACCTGGAGGATGGCGAGAACGAATATTTGTTGCAGGCTGTTTCTAAAAAACGCGGTAACATGGGGTGGCTTGAAGCTTTATTAGCTATTGCGGGAATACTAGCATGTGGCATAACATTTATAGTTATCATGGAAATTCTATCATTATGAGGTGGTTAATAGCATATTTGTTTTGGCTCAATGTGGCTACCTTTGCCATGATGGCTGTTGATCGCCACAATGCCTATTATGGACTGAAGCGTTTGCCAAAATGGCTGTATATTATTATGGCCTGTATAGGCGGTATCTATGGCTATCTGATGGCTCTTTGGCTCTTTGATCACAGAAAAAAGACCGGGAATAAGGCCGTTTCTGTTCCATGGGGATATAAAGATCAACCATATAGGCATTCTGATCCTAATCCATTTGATGATTCGCCCGTCCCAGGATGGGGTGGAAGCCCCATTCACAGGCCCGGATTTCCTGCTCCTGGTGATAATATTCCCCTTCCATCGAATCCTGACAACAATGACGTAGTCTTGCCCTCAGAAGAGGGTGGATATCGGATAATAGGCAATGAAATAATAGTGTTACTCAACAGTAATAATCCCTTGTCAGATATGGCGCATTTTGTTGAGCGGTTTCATCAATTGTATCCTCAGACAGATCTGTACAAGGTTGCTTACTACAATACTACAACTCGTATGATGCGGCTGTTAGTGCCAACCGCAGAGCGTCAACGTGTAATGGAGTGTATAGAACAAGAATTGAGTGGGGAGTTGGATTTTTTGTTAACGGACAATTATGCTTTGGCCCATAATATGGCCTCTTCTTCTGATTCCTGCTGCACCGATATCCAAAAATATCTTAATATGATTCAGGCTTCAGCGGCATGGGATGTTACACAAGGATCGTCGGATGTAACAGTGGCAGTCGTTGATACATATTTTGCATTAGATCATCCCGCTCTATCGGGACGTTGGCGAGATCCGATTAATATAGTGACACAGACTCGCAATGTCCTCCCTCCAGCCGGAGAGAAAAATAATCATGTTAATCATGGTTCTCATGTGGCAGGTATTGCGATCGGTAACGACCAAGAAACCGGCATAAGAGGCATGGCTCCGCGTTGCAGTTGGATTCCCATATCCGTAGGCAAGTCTATCTATACTTTGAATGTATTGGAAGGCGTATTATACGCTATTTATAAAGGAGCAGATGTGGTCAATCTGTCACTCGGGGCTGTCTTTGATAAAGAGATTCTAAGATTGCCCATCAATAAGCAGATTGTTCTGGCAGGGAATACTAGTAAACGTCTTGAAGCTGTTTGGAATTATGTCAACAGATTGGCTGACGAGCGGAAGTGCGTAATTGTCTGGGCCGGAGGTAACGAAAATTCGCTTATCGGTCTTGATGCTGCGAAACGCGACAATACAACAATCAAGGTATCGGCTGTAGATGGACAGGGAAGAAAAGCAATATTTAGCAATCATGGTAATTACCCGAAATATCAATCTGCATATTCTACGTTGTCAGCACCTGGTACTGATATCCTCAGTTGTGTAGGGAATAAAGAGTATACACGATGGGATGGGACAAGTATGGCTGCACCTTTTGTTGCAGGAGCTGTTGCACTGATGAAAAGTCTTGACAGATCTCTTTCTCCTCATGAGATTATAACTATTCTCACTGAAACGGGGCGTCCAACACGCGCGGAAGAACATATTGGACCCGTTATTCAAATTAAGGATGCACTATTGCGAGTAAGGCAGGGACTGATTCACTTCGATGATGCGATAAGAGACCGTCAGATATTATTAGGTAACTGGGAAGCCACTCAGCATTTAATAATGACCAACAGCAAAGGTGAATATTTGGACGACATATTACTTTTTTTCTATTTTCAAACACAGTCAGAAGGAGAACTTACCTTACGTTCAGTAAATGCCGGTAATATATATCGTGCAGCCATAAGCCTATCGTTTGGAAAAAAGCAGTTAAACATCGTACAAAATGAAGATGCTCGTTGTGTGCGTCCTGGTATCAATCCCATTCGGATATACAAATATGAATGCAAAGCCGACGAAAATGGCTTATTGTTGTGTACTGCACGGGAAAACGGAGTTGTCAAGTTTTCGTTTCATTTGAGAAAATCCAGCAAATAATGTGAATTAGTCAAGACTTAATCTGACAGTTACACATAAAAAGAGTAGATTTGTAACATAAAAGCAGATTAAGTTATGACCACATCAGAAAAAGTCATCAAGAACAAACTGGGACTGCTTGAACTGTCCCAACAGTTGGGAAACGTGTCACGAGCCTGCAAGATTATGGGATACAGCCGTGACAGTTTTTATCGTTTCAAGGAACTGTACGAGCAGGGCGGAGAACTGGCCCTGCAGGAGATTTCCCGTAAAAAGCCGGTGATAAAGAACCGCGTGGAGGAGCGCATAGAGCAGGCTGTAGTGCAGATGGCCATAGCCAACCCGGCTTTGGGACAAGTACGCGTATCCAACGAGCTGCGCAAGAAAGGCATACTCGTATCTCCCGGAGGAGTGCGCTCCATCTGGCTCAGGCATGACATGGAGACCTTCCAGAAACGCCTGAAGGCACTTTCGACCAAGGTGGAGCAGGAAGGCATCGTGCTTGACGAGAACCAGGTGGCCGCGCTGGAAAAAGCCAAGGCGGAGAAACAGGCACACGGGGAAATAGAGACTTATTATCCAGGCTTCCTTGTAGCGCAGGACACCTATTATGTAGGGTATATCAAAGGCGTGGGGCACATTTACCAGCAGACGGTCATCGACACCTATTCCAAAATCGGATTCGCCAAACTTTACGACAGGAAGAACGCGCTCGTGGCGGCGGACATGCTCAATGACAGGGTGGTTCCGTTCTTCGAGCAGCATGACCTGAAACTGATGAGGATGCTCACGGACAGGGGAACCGAATACTGCGGAAACAGGGAAACTCATGAATACGAACTGTATCTGGCCATCGAGGACATAGACCATTCCAAGATCAAGGCCAAGAGCCCGCAGACAAACGGCATCTGTGAACGCTTCAACAGGACTGTCCAGAACGAATTCTACGCCATCGCTTTCAGAAAGAAGATATACACCTCGATAGAACAACTGCAGGCAGACCTTGACACTTGGATGAACTCCTATAACACGCAAAGGACGCACTCCGGGAAATACTGTTTCGGGAAAACACCCATGCAGACTTTCCTCGAAGGAATGGAGGTGGCAAGGAGATATCAATTGCAGGATACAGGGAAAATACAACCTGATGAGCAAGTGATTGGCTCATCAGGTTGTGAGAGTGAGAATAGTTGCGTATCTTCGCAGATGGCATCGGACACTTTTTTTGTCCGATAGTATAGAAAATGTCAGAACAAGTCTTGACTATTACAAATAATGATTATGATGGAAATCTTTATTCCATTTCTTTTTTGGATAAATGTAATTTCTTTTTGGGCGTATGCAATGGATAAACATTATGCATATTATAATTTATGGCGTATCCCAGAGAGAATACTCATCGGTTTGGCTATTATTGGCGGTGCATATGGTGCCGGAATGGCTATGATACTTTTTCGTCACAAGACACGTCATCGACTGTTTACAACTGTTGTCCCGATCGCTTTTATTTTATGGTCGATTATTGGAGGAATCATGTGGTTCTATTGTTGAGCGTATAATACAGTCATGTAACCAAATAGTATTCTGCAGAACCTTGTAGGCAACAGTTCATCCGTGACAAGTTTATTTCCACTCGGATTTTGACTATTTGACGGATGATGCGTATCTTTGCAGCAGATAAGGTTTTTACAGAGTAGCTTATTCTGTTTGCCGATAACGATTCCAACAATGTCCATCGTATTGTTGGATACACTGTTTTAAGCGCCTCGCTCAAATCCGAAATCTGCGTCGTTTCTGTACGATTAGCATCGGTGAGAGCGGGGTTTTTCGTTTCCCACATGGAATGTACATGCCGTTCTTCCTGACTTCATCACTTTTTTGCGCCATCATATAGCGCACAATGATAATCAGCGA
>ENA-UAML01000474-UAML01000474.1-human-gut-metagenome-genome-assembly--contig:-NODE-474-length-13260-cov-8.312533_pt1 | contig 13260 bp, 14 predicted proteins | sample MGYA00244211_ERZ654495 | MGnify/ENA primary metagenome ERZ654495 (study PRJEB26926, sample SAMN06164685) | human gut metagenome | biome: ENVO:00009003; feature: ENVO:2100002; material: ENVO:00002003... | reverse complement strand
ACGGCGGGTGGCGCAGTTTGTACTGCCCACCCGCCATTTTCGTCGAAAGGAGCGTTTTATGAAACGATGCAGTGGTGTATTGCTGCCCATCTTCAGCTTGCCATCTCCATATGGCATTGGTACACTCGGTAAGGCCGCCTATGATTGGATCGATTTTCTGCATGAAGCGGGGCAGCAGCTGTGGCAGGTATTGCCGATTGGCCCGACCAGCTTTGGCGACAGCCCATATCAGAGCTTTTCAGCATTTGCCGGAAATCCATACTTTATTGACCTCGAGCAGCTCTGTGAAGACCGACTGCTCCAAAAAGAAGACTGTGCGCCGCTGGCGGACCAAGCTGACAGTGCAGCAATCGATTACGCAAAGCAGTACCAATATCGGTATGCGATTTTGAAAAAAGCGTATTCTCGTTTTGACAACCCCAACGAAATCAGCCGTTTCCGCAAAGCACATAACTGGGCAGACGATTATGCCCTGTTCATGGCACTCAAGGATAGCTATAACGGTCGCGCGTGGACGCAGTGGCCAAGCGCTATACGAAAGAGAGAACGCCATGTATTAGAGAAAGCCCGGCAGGAATTACAGTCCGAGGTTGATTTTTACGTGTTTCTTCAGTTGTTATTCTATACGCAATGGAAAAAACTTGCCGCTTATGCAAGGGCACACAACGTAAAAATTATAGGAGATATCCCAATCTATGTTGCACTTGATTCTGCGGATGCATGGGCAAATCCGGAACTGTTTCTGCTTGATGAAGAAGACCGCCCGGTTTTAGTTGCCGGATGTCCGCCGGACGCCTTTACCGCAGACGGTCAGCTTTGGGGAAATCCATTGTATCGATGGGATCTGATGCAGGAGACTGGCTTCCAGTGGTGGAAGGAACGGCTGAGCGGTTCATTTGAGCTATACGATTGTCTCAGAATCGATCATTTTCGCGGGTTTGAAAGCTACTACGCGATTCCCTATGGTGATAAAACTGCTCGAAACGGAGCATGGCAGAAGGGGCCTGGGAAAGCGTTCGTTGATTCCATCAAGGAAGCCTTCCCGGACATTCCGATTATCGCAGAAGACCTTGGATATCTGACGCCTGAAGTTCGGGAGCTGCTGGAATACAGTGGCTTTCCCGGCATGAAGATCCTGCAGTTTGCCTTTGATGCACGTGAAAAGAGCGACTATATTCCGTTTAAATATCCTAAGAACTGTGTTGTGTATACCGGGACACACGATAATGATACAATCCTCGGCTGGCTGCGCAGCGCACCGCCCACATCTGTCCGGTATGCAAAATCCTATCTGCTGTGCGAAACAGCCGCTGATGAGACCTGTGTAGACTTTTTTGTTTCCGCAGCACTTTCCTGCGCGGCAGACTGGGCCGTGATCCCCATACAGGATTGGCTCCGCCTTGGACATGAAGCACGGATCAATACACCGTCTACGCTCGGCGGCAATTGGGTCTGGCGGCTCAGGTCTGGCAGTTGCACAAAAGCGCTCGCCAAAGAAATGAAACGAAAAACGGAACTCTACGAACGAAATTCGGTCATTGAACCGTAAACAAGGAGGATATTTCATATGCAAACAGTTGATGAATCCACGATGGATGACGTTATAACAACGATCGATTTTGCAACGCTCTTTTCGCAAGAAGAGCTTAAGGCAAAACGCGCAGAAGAAAAAGACAGAAGGAAGAAAAATAGGATTTTATCAGTTGAAAACTCACATTTTCTTATTTACCTTAAGCCCATATCAGTCACAGCCATCCGCAGGAGTATCCAAGTTCCTGTGGGCGGCTTTTCTTTGCTTTATAGCCGTCAAAATAAGCCAAAATGCTTGACCAATTTCGCTCAAACGAATATAATAAAGATGGTGTAGTATAGCACATATGCAGATATGAGGTGCAGTCTTTGAACGGATACATCACAGCTCAAGAAGCTGCTAAAAAATGGGGCGTAACGTCGCGTCAAGTGCAGATTTTGTGCAAAGAGAACCGAGTTCCCGGCGCTTCACGGATGAGTCGCATTTGGATTATTCCGGAGAACGCAGAAAAGCCAACTGGTATTAGACATCCCAAGGAAAGGAGAACAGACTGATGGCTTTTGTGAAGTCAAAATATATTGATCTTTCTGCCGCTCCTTGGACAATGCATGAATTCTTTGCGGGCAGCGGTCTTGTAGGCTATGGACTAAAAGGAATGTTTGCGCCTATTTGGGCGAACGACATTAGTGAGCGAAAAGCCGTTGTATATACCGCAAATTTTGGAGACGAGCATTTTTTGCTTGATGATATTAAGAATATAAACGGCTCAGAGATTCCATATGCAAATATGTCTTGGGCAAGCTTCCCGTGTCAGGATTATGCCGAAGAAATAGTTATTCCGAAGTTGCTGCATCAAGTCCCATAAATCCTGGACTTTCCACAAAAACATCGGAATAACAAAAGCGTCCGCCAAACCTGTATAATGAGAGCGCAGGCAACACAGCCTGCCATCAAAGATACAGGAGGAGGACTATGGAAACGATTGATTTGGTTGCAACCGCTACGCAAATATTGGAACTTTTATCTGACCAAGGTATAAGCGACAAAAGTCTGCACGCATATACCCACACCGGCATTGGCTGCGTCATCCGCCACTTTCAAGCAAAAGGTATTCTTTGCGCAGCCCCTGAAATGTTAGATGCATTTTTACTTGAACAGCGTGAATTTTTTGATCAAGGGGCATTTTCGGTCTGGAAGTGGAGACTGCTCCGCAGGGGATGCGAACTCTTAAAACATTGTGCAGAAAAAGGCTCAGTGGATCTGCCGCCGTTGTCCCCTTGGATGCCTGCATTGCGGCGACCACGACAAAGCATCTGGAAGGACACACCAACTCCAGAGCAGCTTGCGGATTTGGATAACATTTACGCGCTGGTCTGGAGAACCAACAGCGCGATGTTGGAACTTGGCCTTGCTGACGCAACAGTTGGCCATTACAGGAACGAAGGTCTGGCGATCATCTTGAATCGACACTATGAATCTGGGACAGATCGATTTTCGGGAGAAATTTTGGATCAGATCGTTGCAGAGAAACGGATTCAATATGAGTACGGGCAAATTGGCAGAGGCTCATATCAAAACTTGCGCAAGGCTGCGTATTGGATACAGGAGATGCACCAGACAGGTCATATTACTTTGGCGAAGGTTCCAAACTGGGGGCAACGGGAACTTGTTGAGCCGTTCAACTCACTTTTAAGAGAATTTTGTACACACACCAAACAAAGCGAAAGCATGGCTGAGACTACACGCAATGTCGCCAGGAGCGCTATACGTCGGTTCTTGTTTGAAATGGAGGATCATGGGTTCCGCTCTTTGGCGGATTTCACTCTGATAAATGTAAATGGGTGTGTTACCAGTTTTGCAGCGCATTACGCCGGTGGACTTGGTTCAGCAATTTTTTCTGTGCGGCTGTTTCTGAGATTTTTATTTGAACGTAACTTGACAATCACTGACCTGAGTCAGTCTCTGCCGGAACTTATGGCAACCCGAAAAATGTTCCATGAGGGCTTTACTGAGGATGAACTGGAATATCTGCTGGAACATCCGGACAGGACTACGGCCATTGGGAAACGGGATTATGCCATGATGGTACTGGCTGCGCAGAGCGGTTTGAGGGCCTGTGACGTTGTTCGGCTGGAACTGGGTAGCATTGATTGGAGGGCGAGGGAAATTCGTCTGGTTCAACACAAAACTGGTGAACCGCTGTCCCTTCCACTGGAAGCAGAAAGCGGGAACGCGATTGCGGATTATATTCTCAATGGCCGCCCGGATTCCGCGCTTCCGAATATCTTCCTGTGCCATACGGGAGTGATCCGCCCGCTTGACGCGCGTTCTGCCAGCGGGGTTGTTTCCAAGCACATGAAGCTGGCAGGAATTCCGGCGAAACGTCGTGCCTTTCACGCGCTTCGCCGGACATTTGGGACAAGACTGCTCCAGAATGAGGTATCCTTTGAACTGATCCAGCAGCTTCTCGGCCACAGGGATATGGACTCTATGAAGCTGTATCTGTCTATTGATGAGCAAGGACTGAAGCAGTGTGCGTTGCCCCTGCTCTCCCACAGAAAGGCGGGGGGCTGAAATGACGTACACCTTTGAGAGCTGCTTTGCTGCCCGAATCGAGGACTTTATCGCGCAGAAAAACGCATTGGGGTTTGGTTATCTGGAATCCTCTCGCCTCCTGCGGGACTTTGACCGCTTTTGCATGACGCATTTTCCTGAAGAAAACTTTCTGACCGAGGAGCTTTGCCTGGCTTGGGCTACGAAAAAGAATACAGAGGGCAACAATACCTTCCGCAACCGCATGATGCCGGTGCGCGAGTTTGCCAGATACCTGAATCGCAACGGTGAGGCCGCCTACGTTCTGCCGCCGGATATTGCCAGGAAAGATGCTCCTTACGCTCCGTACATCTATACCGAGGACGACATCCTGACAATTTGGGATGTTTTCGACCATTTGAAACCGAGAGGCGGTTTCCCGGTACGGCAATATGTGATCCCGGCTATGGTAAAGCTGATGTATTGCTGCGGTCTGCGTCCGGCTGAGGCCAGAAAGCTTCGAGTAAGCGATGTAGATTTGGAAATTGGGCGGCTGAACATTATGGAGAGCAAGAAGCACAGGAGCCGCATTGTTATGATGGCAGAAGATGTGACGCAGATGCTCTCAGATTGCAGCGCCATCGTAGCCTCCGTTATGCCAGAACGTGAGCCGTTCTTCCCCAACTCTGAGGGCGGCTTTTACGGAAAGAGGGGGCTGGAGAAGACGTTCCGCCAGGTTTTGAAGAAAGCCGCCATTACAGGAACTGGCCGCCGTTCCCCGCGTCTTTATGATTTTCGTCATACTTTCGCTACCCACAGGCTGTATCGCTGGATGCGTGAGGGCAAAGACCTGAACGCCATGCTGCCCTATCTGAGTGCATACATGGGCCACGCACAGCTCTCGGACACTTACTACTACATCCATCTGGTCCCCGGTTTGCTGGAGGAGATGTCCGGATTCGCGTTTTCTTCTGCTGAAGCGTTCTTGCCGGAGGTAAGGGCCGATGAATGATTTTTTTGATGTGGTTCGGCGTTTCATTTTGGACTATCTGCCCAAGCAGCGCTGCCTCAGTGAGAATACGATTCTCTCCTACAGACAGACGCTCAATCTTTTTGTAGCTTATATGAGAGATGAGATGGGAATTGGAGCCACCGAATTGACTTTCTCCCGCATTGACCGGGACGCCATTCTCGGTTTCCTGGCCTGGTTGGAAAATGCGCGGAGATGCAGTGCCTCTACCCGCAACCAGCGCTTGATGGCACTGCGGTCTTTTCTGGATTTTGCTGGACAGATTGATTGCACACAAACGGCACTGTACCTTTCCGCCTGCAACATCCCCTCCAAGGAGTCTCATGGGCGGATCGTTGAATTTCTGACCGAACCGTCATTGACTGCACTGCTTCAGCAGCCTGATCCATCCAAGCCCAAAGATTTGCGGAATCTGGTATTCATGATCCTCATGTACGATACCGCAGCCCGGTGCAGTGAGCTTCTCGATATGAAAGTTTGTGATCTGCGCCTTGACGCAAAACACCCGATTGCGTATCTGCACGGAAAAGGGCGCAAAATCCGCACAGTCCCACTGCTCAGCAAGACGGTTCAGCATTGCAAGCAATATCTGCGCAAGTTTCATACGACCGCAGATTACCACAGTGAAGCACCACTTTTCTTCACTGTGATTCATGGGACACAGCAAAAAATGTCTCCCGATACGGTATCTGCGTTCTTTATAAAATACGGAAGCATGGCGAAGCTTGTTTGCCCGGAAGTCCCGGAACACATCCACCCGCATATGATGCGGCACACACGGGCAATGCACTTATACCAGTCTGGAATGCCCATGGTGCTGCTTTCGCAGTATCTTGGCCATGCACAGGTTGAAACTACGATGATCTACGCCCATGCGGACACCGAGATGAAGCGGGCTGCGATTCAAAAGGCCGATGCTGTCCGCAAGGCCAAGCCCGCACCCGATGAAATCTGGGCTGATAACGAGGAGATGATCTTGAAACTGTCTGGGTTGACTTGATTTGAGCACGGATGCTGCTTGACCGTATAGTTTTGTTATTCCGAAGTTTTTGTGGAAAGTTCCGAATTCATGGGACTTGATGCAGCAACTTCGGAATAACTATTTCTTCGGCATAATCCTGATTATTCCGAATTCGGAATAATCAGGACTGCTCGGTTGCGTCCGGGACACGCGCCGGATTGCAGGGCGCGCGTTCCGGACTGTTTTTTGAGCAGATACGAATCACAAAGGAGCTGAGAGATGCAGACATACTTCGAGGGCGAACAGGCAAGCTTGTTCGCCCCAGATACTTTTGCTGGGAGAATGTCCCAGGCTGCTTCAGCTCAGGCTCGTCGCACGGGGAGGATTTCCGGATTGTCCTGGAGGAAATTGTTAGACTACATCGCCCCGGATTATCAGTTCCTCGACCTCTCTTCGGACGCTGGAAACCTGTTGGGGCAATACGAGTGGACGATGCGTTCAGCCTTGCATGGCGGGTGCTGGCTGCGGAATTCTGGGGCGTCGCCCAGAGACGCCATAGAATCTTTCTTGTCGCAGATCTTGCAGGCACATCCGCCGAAAAAATACTATTTGACTACTGCGGCGTGTCTCGGAATCCTGCGCCGGGCGGAGGAACGTGGCAAGCCATTGCCGAAGGCATTAGACACTGCTTTACGGATACAAGCTGGCTTGATTGGCTCGACGAACGGCAGAGGGAAAAAGAATCTAAGTGACGAGCCCGTTGCCTTTGCACAAAACCAGCGTGATGAGGTGCGCGATTTGCACAACATTGCCGGTGCGCTCGGTGCGCAACCGGGGATGAAGCAGCAAACGTTCATTGCTTCCTTTTCTGCTGGAGCCGGCGCGTCGGCCGGAACGATTGGCTACGCGGAAGAAGTCACCCCGACGCTCAAGGGCAGCTCCAGCGGCAACTGTATGCCGTCCGTCATGTACCTAGACGATCAGGGCGGGCAGCGGATGGACGTGTGTGAAAATACGACCGGAACGCTTCGCGCCAGCGAAAAGGGGCATCAGCCCTTAGTGTACGAAAATCATGGTATTGAGGCGCGAGTCCGGGAATCCGGCGAAATAAGCCCGACTGTTACCGCCCGCTACGGCACAGGCGGCGGCAACACGCCGCTGGTGCAGGAGGACAGCGATGTTTACTGCATTGTCGACAACATCATTGACCGCCAGCCGGAAAACGGCGGGAACGGCTGCGGGTATCAGGAAAATCTTGCATACACGATTACAACTTGTGACAGGTTATCTGGATATCCAGATAACCTGTCTAATCCCGAGGATTGAGTTATCCCGAGGGAGCCGGTCACCATACTGCTCTTTGCTTGAGGTAGGGCGTTTTTTCTGGGCATTACATTATCAAACCTCCGAATAATAAATTTGCGGCGGCCGGAGGAAACCAACCGGTCACCGCCTTGCGGTTATTGTTGAATTGTGGTAAAATCACGCTAATCCATACAGGCGCTTTATCATCTCCTCATCGTTTTCCCAAATAGGCGCAACGGAACATTCATTCAAATTTCCAGAGATTTTTTGGATTGCCTGACGCTTTGTCTCCGTATCTGCCCATGCATAGACACGAGTTGTGTTGACATCGGCGTGTCCAAGAAACTCCGAGAGAAGAACGAGCGGCATACCGGCACGATACAAGTGCATGGCTCTGGAGTGTCGGAGTTGGTGGGGATGTACCCGCTTGGGAACTTCAGAACAAATATGGTTTGCAAGTTCGCCATACTTTTTCATAAAGAGGGACACAGCATCAGTTGACATCCTAGTCCTGCGGCCATGGAGTGTTGTAAAGAACAAGTAATCACTATTCTGTCTTTGTTCAATGGGATGAACGGTATCCATATACTCTTTGAGAAGGGTACTCATAATCGGGGAAATCGGTACCACACGCATTTTGTTTCCTTTTCCAGTGAGGCAGATTGCAGTATACGATTTACGAAGATCAAGGTCACCGATTTTTGCATTGACCAATTCTCGGCAACGGGCTGCAGTGTCGTACATCAGCTTCATAAAGCAAAAGTCTCGATATCCATTTGCTTTCAATCGATTCGGTTGCTCCATAAGGGTATTCAAGGCTGGCATCGAAAGGAACTCAACTACTTTACCCGGCATTTTCCGAATGGAAATGTTGCTGATTTCCACTTGGGTATGGATTTTTGCAGGGTCTAGTATTCCGGCGTATTTTGTAAAGGAACGAATCGCCATCAACCGCAGATTTATCGTTGCAGGTGAGCAGTTTCTGGAACTTGAGAGCCATTCAAGAAATCCAGTTATATTGGAATAAGTGATATCCTCAAATCCAATATTGACGTATTCAAGGCCAAGTTCCGTTTTGAAGTAGAGGAGAAGAAGATTCAACGCCTCCCGATACGATTTTTGGGTATTTGCGCTATATCCCTTGTGCCGAATCAGATAGATATCAAGGAAATCCCGCACCGTTTTATAGAATTTTTCATCCTTCAATCTCATGAGCGCACCTCCGTTTGGAATGTGTCCAGATGTAGTTCTGGAAAATCAGTATAGAGGGTCGGAAGTAAATGTATATAATACGCTGTATCTGAGAGATTTGCGTGTCCCATGTACTCGCTCAAATAGGCAAGGCAGGCATTCACGTCCTTTCCTTCCTTTATCCACTGGTACAAGCGGTGTGTGGCAAACGAGTGTCTCAAATCGTAAGTTCTCGGGGTGACCCCGGCGTATCCGAATATACCTGCGGAATGGAGAAACCGGCGGAACGTGGGAATCATCCATTCCATAGAATACATCCCATCTCCTCTGGCACTTGGACTCTGAAAGAAGTATTTTCGGTCAGGATAAATCGTGTCTGCACGCTGGTCATAAGTCACACATAGGGCGAGCATACTCTCAGAGAGTACAACGATTCGGTCTTTATGTCCTTTGGATTCCAGAATTTTCACAACCCCGTCGCGCAGACTGACATCTTCTCTGCGGAGGCGTCTTGCTTCTACCGGTCTGAGACCGCAGCAGTAGATCATGCGAAAAATCACGGACACGACCAAATGTCTCGTTGGTGCGTTGAGACTGGGAGCGCAGGAGTCTATTTCTCGAAACAATCTGGCTAATTCTTCGTATGAGAAAATATAAGGGATATGGCGGCCGGTTTTCTTTGTGAAATCAAGCGGCAGGATATAGGCTTGACAGCCTACGCTGTTCATGTGCCTGGCAAGTTCTCGGATCACGGATACCCTATTCAGCCGAAACAGGTTTTGTTCGGTTCCAGTCTGTTCGGCCCATCTCATGACAATTTTCGCAGTCAAGTGGGTTTCGCACGGGAACTGCTCTCGGCAGAACTCATCGAAGGTACGGAGAATGCGCTCGCTTTCGTAATAATCATAGCCGAGAGATCGTTTCTTTTCTATCAGGCCATAAATGTAGGGAGCAAATGCTCCATGAAATGCATACTTCACAGCAAATCCTCCTGGCGTACTTCGATGCCATTCAGGCTGAGCGAACACATTGCCAACTTTTCACGACTGATACGCATATAGGACTTCATTGAGTCCATCTGCGTATGGCCCAGAATTTCTTTCACGGTATCGACGGGTACCTCATAATTTATCATGGAACTGGCGACATATCTTCTAAAGCTATGGAAGCCCTTTCCGTCTCCCGGAGTGTACTCAATATCCGTGAGTTTCATGTATTTTCTGAGGCGGTCTCCCGCAGCTGTTGAAGTCATGGCATCAAAAGGTATACGGGACCGTACAAAAAGAACTTGAGACTTTGTTTTTGGGCGCTCGTGCAGAATGTAATTCGCAATGGCGTTTCCCACTGACGCTTCGAGGGGTAAACACAGTTCAACGCCTGTCTTGCCCTGTACGAAGCGCACTTCGTGGTGAACCCAGTCAATATCCGACAGCGTTAAACGAACGATGTCGCCTGCTCTCATTCCCAAGCTGGCGGCAATGGAGAACATCGCAGTATCGCGGAGAGATAGGGCCGGACTTTTTGCAGCTGCTTCCATGACGATACCCACCTCTCTTGCCGAGAAAGCAGGCCGCAGTTTTCTCCGAGGCGCAGGACGAGCAGTCAACGCGGTGCTAAAATCATTGCATATTTTTTTGGAAAGAAGGTATTCGCACAGGTGCCTTAGTGTAGAAGTCACTCTATCTATGCTGGACTTCCGTTGAGGCGCAATGACTATGAGAAAATCATTGACTATTGTCAAATCGATATCTTTGCAGTTATGACGGCCATTGGCATCAAGATATGCAAAGAATCTCCGGCAGATATTTTCCTCATCCCGTAAGCTCCCGTATCCAATGGATCTCGTATTCGCTTCATGCTTTCGGAAACCAAATAAGATTTCTTGATAATATGGCGATATGCAAACTTTGGGTTCGGGTTTGAGACGCTGCCAGATTATTTCTCCGGTTTGTGTATACTCCTCAAAGAGGGCTTTTACTTTTCTGATGCTCATCCAAACGTGGTCAGAGACCAAACCATTTTCGTGTTCTGCACGAAAGCGATCTACAACTTCGCTCGTAAAGGGAATACTGTAAAATATCACCCCCTCCGAGCGATATGCCTTTATAATTGGCCGCATCCCCTCGTAGTAATAGTTTCGGATGCTGAACTTGCCAAGCCCCAACCCGCGCAACGCCTCCAACACTTCTGCACATAAAACTTCAAATACAATTTCAGACATAAAAACACCTCTGAATGCAGTTAGTCGGCCTATGCCGCCAGCTACATTATAGAGGTGTTTTTATAATTTTTCTTATCTGGAGGTTATTTGTGGACAGTACACAGAAAGCAGTGAAAAACCAAGAGATTTGTGAACCGCTGCAAGGCAATCTCGGGATAACTCAATCCTCGGGATTAGATCGCCACGCGGTCTACGCACGGCAGCGCGTGGACGAGTTCAAAAATGACAATATTGCCAGTACGCAGAGTGCACGGCAGGCCAAGGATGCTACGGATCTGGTTGCAGAACCGGAACGGCAATATGCGCAGCTCATTCGAAGACTTACTCCATGGGAATGCGAACTCCTTCAAGGGTTCCCGCTGGGGTGGACAGATATCCCGTCCGCGTCGGACTCTGCCAGATACCGTGCCCTCGGCAACAGTGTTGCCATCCCGTGTGTGGAGTTCATTATGAAAAGCCTCAACGAAGTTGTTTCGCTCGGTATGTAATACGCTTCATTCTGCGCCGCTTCTTTGTTGCTTCTAGTGAATAGCTTTGTGCCGAAGCTTACAGTATGCTTGCTTTGCAATCAAGAACAGAAAGGATGAAGCCCAATGGCAGACAAGAAAAACCTCTGCGCGCAAATCGACACAGCGCTCCATATGCGTGTGCGGCAGGAGCAGGAGCAATCCGGCAAGACACTCAGCGAATTCGTAGAACAACTTATCACAGATTATTACAAAATGAAAGAAGGAACAAAAATGACAGGCGATATGAGAACGATGGCGATCCAGCTTCCGGAAGAACTCTTCGAGCGGCTGAAGGCATATCTCAAGCGGAATAACCTCAAGCAGAAGCAGTTCATCATCGGACTGATTGAGGACGCGCTGGAGCAGGAGGAAGAAGACACTGCTGAGCAGCCGGAGACAGAAGAATCCGACGAACCGGACATGGATGCCGAAGAAGAATAACCATCCAACCGGAAGCCGCGGGGATCGCCTGCGGCTTCCGCTTTTGCATTTGCATGCGTACTGTGGTATAGTTGAAATTGCAGATGGGAGGTGCGGCGCATGAATGAAAAAGAGCTGATCGGCAAGATCCACAGCTCCATGTACCATCAGCTTCAGGTGCGCGGATATGCCGCGCCGGTGGATGTGCTCATCGACACCGGCATCCTGCCGAAGCAGAAATATGAGGACTGGCGGTTTGGCCGTGTGCGGTATCTGGAAGCTGTCTGCAATGCCAACCTGAAACGACTGTCCTTTGTGCTGCGCCAGATGCGCGTGTATGCGCAGACGCATGATCTGAAGCCATCCTTCTGCTATTACAAGCGATGGGGTGTCCGCAAGAAAAACGGGACCGGTCACAAGCCGGTCATTCCGCTGCAATTCAGTAAAAGCGGCAGCCCGGAGATCGAGCGGAGCTATGCCACCCATTTCGTCGATCTGGCGCATGTGCAGGAGCTAAAAGCGGTGCAGCCGCAAACAGAAGAATAACCACCCAGCGCCGCCGCAGAAAAAACCTGCGGCGGCGCGTTTTTTGTTCACGGAGGTGATCGTATTTACATTTACCCCGATAACCTGAATGCCAAAGCCACGCTCTGGCTGTGGCAGCTTCGGGATCTGGCCGTCATCGGCATTGGACTGCTCATTGCAGTTCTTGCGCTGACGCAGCTTGGGCTGTTTTTGCCAATGGTGCTGGTGGCGGCGTATGCGTTTTTGTCCATCCATCTGGACGGGCTCAGTGTGCTGGATTTTCTCTCGTTCGTCGTGAGCTTTTACATCACGGAACAGCAAATCTTTGAATGGGAGGACCCGACATGAAAAAGCAGAAGAAAGATAAGCGGCGGCAGTCCACCCAGCAGCTCATGGGAATCAAGAAGATCACGGACTACTGCATTTCCACCGATACAGGCGATCTTGTATTCTACATTGTCCGCCCATCCAACCTCGGTGTTCTGCCTGCGAACGCGATCTATGCCAGAATCGAGGCCCTGAAAAATGTACTGAGTACACAGGCAAACATCGAGCTGCTGGCGCTCAATTCCAGAGAATCTTTTACGCAGAACCGTGCGTTCTACCATGACCGGCTCCAGCAGGAAACGAATCCGGAGATCCGGCGCCTGTTGGAACAGGACCGACAGCATCTGGACGAGATGCAGGTGGAAATGAAGCTGGCGCGAGAGTTCTATCTGGTTGTGCGGCTAAAAAATGAAAAACGCGAAACCGTCTATTCGCTTCTCTCCACCATCGAGGAATCCCTGCACAAGAGCGGCCTGCCTGTCCGCAGAGCAGGGCGCGAGGATCTCAAGCGCATTCTTGCGCTCTATTTTGAAGAAAACACGACCTCGGAGCGGATGGAGGACTACGACGGTCAGCGGTTTCTGGAGGGATGAACATGGCGCTTTTTAAGAAAAAACAGCGCGCCGATCCGGAAGCGGAAAAACTGAAATCGTTTCTGGATATGATCGCGCCATCGCTGGTCAAATTTGAATTTGACCGCTATTTCTG
>ENA-UAML01000472-UAML01000472.1-human-gut-metagenome-genome-assembly--contig:-NODE-472-length-13349-cov-4.035580_pt1 | contig 13349 bp, 9 predicted proteins | sample MGYA00244211_ERZ654495 | MGnify/ENA primary metagenome ERZ654495 (study PRJEB26926, sample SAMN06164685) | human gut metagenome | biome: ENVO:00009003; feature: ENVO:2100002; material: ENVO:00002003... | reverse complement strand
GCTTCGTCGGCAGCGTCAGATGTGTATAAGAGACAGCGTGTGTGACGTTGCCTTTGGTGATTTGCAGCAGCTTACGCAAATAGTTGAGTTCAAACTGATTACGTGCCTCAACAAAGGTTGGCAGCGCCGTATTTTCACCCTCCAGCGCCTGCTCTACTAATGCATCGCTAATAACCGGAGATGAGGTCAGCGCCACGCACTGTTCAATCACGTTGACCAACTGGCGCACATTACCCGGCCAGCTAGCGGTCATCAGGCGTTTCATCGCATCAGTGGAGAACGCGCGGACAAACGGTTTATGTCGCTCTGCCGCCTGGCGCAACAGGTGATTTGCCAGAAGCGGAATGTCTTCTGTGCGCTCTGCCAGAGCCGGAATTTTCAGGCTGACAACGTTGAGGCGGTAATAGAGGTCTTCACGGAATTCCCCGCGCGCCATCGCTTTTGGCAGGTCGCGGTGAGTGGCGGAAATAATCCGCACGTCGATATCAATATCGCGGTTACTGCCCAGCGGGCGCACTTTACGCTCCTGCAACACGCGCAGCAGTTTGACCTGCAACGGTGCGGGCATATCGCCAATCTCATCGAGAAATAGCGTACCGCCTTCCGCCGCCTGGAATAAACCTTCGCGATTGCTGACAGCGCCAGTAAACGCGCCACGCGCATGACCAAACAGCTCCGACTCCAGCAATTGCTCGGGCAATGCGCCACAGTTAATAGCAATAAATGGTTTGCTGTTGCGCGGGCTGGCGTTGTGGATAGCCTGGGCGAAAATCTCTTTCCCGGTGCCGCTCTGACCGTTAATCAAAACGCTGACGTCTGATTGCGCCACCAGCCGCGCCTGTTCCAGCAAACGCAGCATCAGCGGGCTGCGGGTGACAATTGCCTCGCGCCAGCGTTCATCGGTGGCTGGCGCGGATTGCTCCAGCGCATCGTCAATTGCCTGATATAGCGCATCTTTATCGACAGGCTTGGTGAGGAAACTAAAAACGCCCTGCTGTGTTGCAGCAACGGCATCGGGGATAGAACCATGCGCAGTAAGAATAATTACTGGCATTCCCGGCTGCACTTTCTGGATTTCAGCAAATAGCTGCATACCGTCCATTTCATCCATCCGCAGGTCGCTGATAACTAAATCTACTTTTTCGCGATTCAGTACCCGTAATCCTTCAGCGCCACTTTCCGCCGTGACCACACTGTAGCCTTCGCTGGTCAGGCGCAGGCCAAGCAGTTTCAGCAATCCCGGATCGTCATCGACCAATAATAAATGCGCAGGTTTATGGCTCATCAGGAGTGACCTCATGGGTGGATGGCGCGGGCTTTTCACTCTCGTGCGGCGTATCCGGCGAGAAATTTCCAGCCGGTTTGCGGGTCGAGAGCTGGCGTTCAATATCGGTCAGGTTTTCCAGCTTGCGGGTGGTGAGTTCCAGTTGCTGCTGTAGAACGTGATGTTGCTGGCGCAATGTATCCAGCTCGCTGTCGCTGGACTGCTGGAGTTTACTGTAACGTTGGCGCTCTTCCGCCAGTTGCAGTTGCAGCGCCTGACCGTCGCGCCAGAGTTGATACAGTGGGCGAACCTGTGCCGGGATCTCGGTACTTAACGCTTCAATACGCGCGACCAGCTGGCGGCGCTCATACGGCGTAATTTTGGCGTCGGCGAGCAAAATCCCTTGTTTAAAGGTATTTTGCCAGCTGCCGTCGTCATATTGGCGAGCTTGCTGACGCGACTGCGCAGGCATTAAACGATCAGCACAATCCATCGCCCGCAGCCAGTAAAGCGGATTGGTTTCGGTTGATTTACCTTGCAGCGCCCAGATGTCGCTACATTCAGTAGAAAGATAGTCAGCCAGTTGATAAACCGGAATTTTTTCTTCTGCTGGCGTATCAATGGCTGGCTTATTGTGATTCTGCACGCAACCCAGCAATGCCAGACATGGCAGCCCTGCCAGCCACAGCCGTCGGGGCAATAATCGTTGAAAAATGTGTCGCATATTCACCAGACTTAAAGCCTATCCCAGTGGGCGTAATTGTTGCAGACAGTCTGGACATGGACAGCGCGGAGAAACCGGAGCGTACATATCGTACGTGAAGATTTCGAGCACTGCCCGGGGCCGAACTGACAAATAAAATAGCCTGATAGGATAGGCTGTTAGCATTATTTCGTGTTTTTCGACGACGGTAATTCAATGCGGAAACAAACGTCTTGCCCGCTCTCGTCGACCAGATACAGTTCCCCTTGCATACGGCGAATACAATCCCTGGCAATGCTTAATCCCAGACCGCTGCCCTTCACCGCCCCTTTTCGCTGGTGGCTTCCCTGAAAAAAGGGTTCGAAGATCATGGCGCGTTCCTCTTGCGGAATGGGCGTGCCTGTATTGATGACATCAATATAAACCCGCGCACCATGTGAACTGCTGCGAAGGCAAATGTTACCGGATTCAGCCCCGTAGTGCACCGCATTGGAGTAAAGATTATCCAGTACGCTCATCAGCAGCATTGGCTCCGCCAGGCAAGCTGTTGCTTTGAGATCGACGTCGGTATGCATCATTTTAGCCCGTGCGGGCAGGCTATGAGCAGAAACCACTGTCTCCACCAGCGGTGCTAATTCAACATTCTCCAGTTCCACCGCACTGTCCGCCTGTTTACGGTTGTAATCAAGCAGTTGTTCGATCAGTTTTTGCAAATTGCGGCTGCTGCTATCAAGAATGCTCACCACCTCTTTTTGCTCTGGCGTAAGCGGCCCGACAACCTGGTCAGCCAGTAATTCAGTGCCCTCGCGCATACTCGCCAGTGGCGTTTTTAATTCATGAGATAAATGTCTTAAAAATTGATGGCGTTGGGATTCCAGCCATGACAGGCGCTCACTTAACCAAAGAATACGTTGCCCAACCGAGCGTAACTCGCTCGGTCCACTGAACGAAACGCTATTGCCCAGAGAACGCCCTTCCCCCAGACGGTTGATCATGCGCTCGATATTTTTCACCGGCCCGATAATCATCCGCGTGAAAAGTAGCACCATCACCAGACTCACCAGAAATAGCACCAGCGATTGCCAACCAAAATATTGCCCACGTTCGGCGATTTCACGCTGAAGTTGCTGCCCACGAGAGAACACCACTGTGCGCGTGGCCTGCACCATTTCGGTATTGGCACTGGCAAAGGCTTCAAGACGCGCGGCGGCGGCAGCATCGGGACCACTGTTGTTACACTGAAGTTGGGCCAGATTGTTCAAATCCTGACGCAATGCCTGGTAAAGTTTATCGTCTGGCAGTACGCCTGCGTGGGCATCGAGCATTTCGCTGTAACGCTTGCGCTGGCTTTGATAAACCTTCGCAAGCGTAGGATCGTCCAGCACGCAATACTGACGGTAGCTACGCTCCATCTCCAGCGCCGCGTTGGTCATCGCTTCACTACGCCGGGCATCAATAAGCGTAGTGCGGTTAACCAGCGCCGCCTGATCGCTAAGCGCATTCAGGCTTTGCCAGGCTTGCCATGCCAGCACCAACAGGGGTAGTAGAATTAGCAAAAATGCCAGCATTACCAGTTGTCGTAATGAGCGGGGAAAAACAGGCCAGCGTTTCAAGGTGTTACTCTCGTCAGACGCGAATAGCCTGATGCTAACCGAGGGGAAGTTCAGATACAACAAAGCCGGGAATTACCCGGCTTTGTTATGGAATAAGGCGGTGCCTAACTCGACGTTTCGCCCGATGGTTGATATAGCTACGCTGATATCAGAAGTTGGACGGCAGGCACCTTGTTGTGCGTCATTCGAATTTTATGTAGCACGTCCCGAAGGGGCTGACATAAGTCGGTGAATGAGCCACTGCTTACTATTATGCAGTAACTGTGCCAATAAAGAAAATAGTTTGGTAACGTACTGATTATACGTTGCTTTGAGGGATTTATGGCTTCTTCGCTATTTGAATGTAAATCAGCCACTGTGTCGCCAAAAAGAGACAACTTAAGATAAACTTATTAGATTACAATAAAATCAATCATTTAAGTGTCGCCAGAAAGCGACACGGTAAACCACCCATTGTCGTGATTTACAGACACAAAAAAGCTCCCGGAGTTGGGAGCTTATGATAGTGGTTGGTGCTTAATGCCGGATGCGGCGTAAATGCCGCATCCGGGCTGCAAAACCAATGAACTGATGACTTACCCCAACTGCTTACGCGCATTGCGGAAAATGCGCATCCATGGGCCATCCTCGCCCCAGTTTTCCGGATGCCAGGAGTTGCTGACAGTACGGAAAACACGTTCCGGGTGCGGCATCATAATGGTGACTCGACCACTTTCAGTCGTAATCGACGTAATACCGTTCGGTGAACCGTTCGGGTTAGCCGGGTAGGTTTCAGTGACTTTGCCGAAGTTATCGACATAGCGCAGTGCCACCAGCCCTTTGCTTTCCAGTGCCGCCAGATGCGCCGCATCACGCACTTCCACGCGCCCTTCACCATGAGAGACAGCAATCGGCATTTGCGAGCCCACCATCCCCTGCAACAGCAGCGACGGGCTTTGGGTCACTTCAACCAGGCTGAAACGCGCTTCAAAGCGATCGGAGGTATTGCGCACAAAACGTGGCCACAACTCACTACCTGGGATCAGTTCACGCAGATTAGACATCATCTGGCAACCGTTACATACCCCCAGCGCCAGCGTTTGCGGACGGTGGAAGAAGGTTGCAAACTCATCGCGTACACGGTCATTGAACAGGATTGACTTCGCCCAACCTTCACCGGCACCCAGCACATCACCGTAGGAGAAACCACCGCACGCGACCAGGGCGTGGAAATCTTCCAGGCCCGTGCGTCCGGTCAGCAGGTCACTCATATGCACGTCGATAGCATCAAAGCCTGCACGGTGGAAAGCTGCCGCCATTTCAACATGCGAGTTCACGCCCTGCTCACGCAGCACAGCAACTTTCGGACGTGCGCCAGTGGCAATATACGGTGCTGCCACATCTTCGTTGATATCGAACGACAGTTTTACATTCAGGCCAGGATCGGCATCGTTAGATTTCGCCTGATGCTCCTGATCGGCACACTCCGGGTTGTCACGCAGGCGCTGCATCTGCCAGGTAGTTTCTGCCCACCAGACACGCAACGTAGTGCGGCTTTCGCTGAATACAGTCTGCCCGTTGGCGGTAATCACAAAACGGTCACCGGAAACCGCCTGCCCAACATAATGGACACAATCAGCAAGCCCATGCTGTGCCAGTACGGACTCGACCGCTTCACGGTCAGCGGCACGAATCTGAATCACCGCACCCAGTTCTTCGTTAAACAACGCCGCCAGGCGATCGTCACCCAGAGTGGCGATATCCGCGTCAATGCCACAATGACCAGCAAAGGCCATTTCCGCCAGCGTTACCAGCAGACCGCCATCAGAGCGGTCGTGATACGCCAGCAGCTTACGCTGTGCAACCAGCGCCTGAATCGCGTCATAGAAGCCTTTCAGTTGCGCGACGTCGCGTACATCTGCCGGTTTGTCGCCAAGCTGACGATAAACCTGCGCCAGCGCCGTTGCGCCCAGCGCGTTATTGCCTTTGCCCAAATCAATCAGCAGCAGTGCGTTATCTTCGGTAGAAAGCTGCGGCGTGATGGTGTGACGTACATCTTCCACGCGGGCAAATGCAGAAATCACCAGCGACAGCGGCGACGTCATTTCGCGCTCTTCGTTACCTTCCTGCCAGCGGGTTTTCATCGACATAGAGTCTTTACCCACCGGGATCGTCAGGCCCAGCGCCGGACAAAGCTCTTCGCCCACGGCTTTAACGGCTTCATACAGGCCCGCATCTTCACCAGGGTGGCCTGCCGCCGCCATCCAGTTGGCGGAAAGTTTAATGCGTTTGATATCGCCAATCTGTGTTGCGGCAATATTGGTTAACGCTTCACCGACCGCCAGACGGGCAGAGGCGGCGAAATCCAGCAGCGCAACCGGCGCACGCTCGCCAATCGCCATCGCTTCACCGTAGTAGCTGTCGAGGCTGGCGGTAGTGACCGCGCAGTTAGCGACCGGCACCTGCCACGGACCCACCATCTGATCGCGCGCCACCATGCCGGTTACGCTGCGGTCACCGATGGTCACCAGGAAAGTTTTCTCCGCCACGGTCGGCAGATGCAGTACGCGTTTCACCGCGTCTGCAATGGTGATCCCTTCACGGACCAGCGCATCGCCCTTCGCTTTCAGCGTTTGTACATCGCGGGTCATCTTCGGCGTTTTACCAAGCAGGACGTCCAGCGGCAGATCGATCGGCTGATTATCAAAATGACGATCGTGCAGAGAAAGATGCAGTTCTTCGGTCGCTTCACCAATCACCGCGTAGGGCGCGCGTTCACGCTTACACAGTTCGTCAAACAGCGGTAACTGATCGGCAGCAACCGCCAGCACGTAGCGTTCCTGGGATTCGTTACACCAGATTTCCAGCGGGCTCATGCCCGGTTCGTCGTTCAGAATATCGCGCAGTTCGAATTTACCGCCGCGTCCGCCGTCGCTCACCAGTTCCGGCATCGCGTTAGAAAGACCGCCTGCGCCGACGTCGTGGATAAACAGAATTGGGTTAGCATCACCAAGCTGCCAGCAACGGTCGATCACTTCCTGGCAGCGACGCTCCATCTCCGGGTTGTCGCGCTGAACAGAAGCAAAGTCGAGGTCGGCATCAGACTGACCAGACGCCATGGAAGACGCCGCGCCGCCGCCAAGACCGATGTTCATTGCCGGGCCGCCGAGAACGACCAGCTTCGCGCCAACGTTGATCTCGCCTTTTTGTACGTGATCGGCGCGAATGTTGCCGATCCCGCCCGCCAGCATGATCGGTTTGTGATAACCGCGCAGCTCTTCGCCGTTGTGGCTGTTCACTTTTTCTTCATAAGTACGGAAGTAGCCGTTCAGTGCCGGACGACCAAATTCGTTGTTAAACGCCGCACCGCCCAGCGGGCCTTCGGTCATGATGTCCAGCGCGGTGACAATGCGCTCAGGCTTACCGAAATCTTCTTCCCACGGCTGTTCGAAGCCAGGAATTCGCAGGTTGGAAACGGAGAAACCAACCAAACCCGCTTTCGGCTTCGCGCCGCGCCCGGTGGCACCTTCATCGCGGATTTCACCGCCGGAACCGGTCGCCGCGCCCGGCCACGGAGAAATCGCCGTCGGGTGGTTGTGAGTTTCGACTTTCATCAGAATATGCGCCGGTTCCTGATGGAAATCGTAGCGGCCCGTTTCGTGGTCAGCAAAGTAGCGGCCCACTTCAGAACCTTCCATTACGGCGGCGTTATCTTTATAAGCAGAGAGAACGTAATCTGGCGTGGTTTCGAAGGTGTTTTTGATCATCTTAAACAGCGATTTCGGCTGTTGCTCACCGTCGATAACCCAATCGGCGTTAAAAATCTTGTGGCGGCAGTGCTCGGAGTTCGCCTGGGCGAACATATACAGCTCGATGTCGTTCGGGTTACGACCAAGCTTTGTGAAAGCATCCTGCAGATAGTCAATTTCATCTTCCGCCAGTGCCAGGCCAAGACGCAGGTTAGCGTCGATTAGCGCCTGACGGCCCTGCCCCAGCAAATCAACGCTGGTGACCGGAGTCGGTTGATGGTGTGCAAACAGCTGCTCTGCATCATCTAAAGCAAAAAAGACCGTTTCCATCATGCGGTCGTGCAGTTCAGCGGTAACCTGCTGCCATTGTTCATTGGTCAGCGTACCGGCTTCTATATAGTAAGCAACGCCGCGCTCAAGGCGGTTTACCTGTTGTAGCCCGCAGTTATGGGCAATATCGGTCGCTTTCGAAGACCAGGGAGAGATGGTGCCAGGACGCGGGGTCACCAGCAGGAGTTTGCCTTGCGGGGCGTGGCTGGCGAGTGCCGGGCCATATTTCAACAGGCGTTCAAGTTGTGCGTGCTCATCATCGTTTAACGGCGCATTGAGGTCAGCAAAATGGACATACTCGGCGTAAATATTGTGAACCGGGAGCCTGGCAGCCTGAAAACGTGCCAGCAGTTTGTTGATTCGGAATGCCGACAGTGCAGGCGAACCACGCAGAATTTCCATCATAAGTCTCTCGTCTTCTAAGCTTTCGGTGTACCCAAGGGGGGGAAACGGGCGTCATTATAAAGAATCTGATGCGCTGACGAAACCGTTTGCGTGGAAATAAAATCACCATCGTGAATTAGCAACGCGTGCCGCCAATGGCTGTAATAAGTTGCCATCTGGCGCAGGTTTACGCAAAATGCCGCTCATTTATGAGTAAACCTTTCACTATTATTACGTTTTTTCAAGCTGGGACGCGCACGACACAGAGAATTAACTAATTGAAAAAATTAAAGATTAATTATCTGTTCATCGGCATTCTGGCACTGCTGCTCGCGGTCGCTCTCTGGCCATCCATTCCCTGGTTTGGTAAAGCCGACAACCGTATCGCCGCCATTCAAGCGCGGGGAGAGTTGCGTGTGAGCACCATTCATACTCCCCTGACTTATAACGAAATCAACGGGAAACCTTTTGGCCTGGATTACGAACTGGCGAAACAGTTTGCCGATTACCTCGGTGTAAAACTGAAAGTGACCGTGCGGCAGAATATCAGCCAGCTGTTTGACGACCTCGATAATGGTAACGCCGACCTGCTGGCGGCAGGACTGGTCTATAACAGTGAGCGGGTAAAAAATTATCAGCCTGGCCCTACCTATTATTCCGTGTCACAACAACTGGTTTATAAAGTGGGTCAGTATCGCCCGCGCACACTGGGCAACCTGACGGCGGAGCAACTCACCGTTGCACCGGGTCACGTGGTGGTTAACGATCTCCAAACCCTGAAAGACACAAAATTCCCGGAATTAAGCTGGAAGGTAGACGACAAAAAAGGCTCTGCGGAATTAATGGAAGATGTCATCGAAGGAAAACTCGATTACACCATTGCTGATTCTGTCGCCATCAGCCTGTTTCAGCGCGTTCACCCGGAGCTCGCCGTAGCGCTCGATATCACCGATGAACAACCGGTGACCTGGTTTAGCCCGTTAGATGGCGATAATACCCTTTCCGCCGCCCTGCTCGACTTCTTCAACGAAATGAATGAAGACGGTACGCTGGCACGCATTGAAGAGAAATACCTGGGGCATGGCGATGATTTTGATTACGTCGATACGCGCACATTTTTACGCGCCGTCGATGCGGTACTGCCGCAGTTAAAGCCCCTGTTTGAGAAATACGCCGAAGAAATTGACTGGCGTTTGCTGGCCGCTATTGCTTATCAGGAATCGCACTGGGATGCACAGGCCACTTCACCGACGGGTGTGCGCGGCATGATGATGTTAACCAAAAATACCGCGCAAAGCCTCGGCATTACGGATCGTACCGATGCCGAACAGAGCATCAGCGGTGGCGTGCGTTATTTGCAGGATATGATGAGTAAAGTGCCGGAAAGTGTGCCGGAGAACGAGCGGATCTGGTTTGCCCTCGCTGCGTACAATATGGGCTATGCGCATATGCTGGATGCCCGCGCCCTGACGGCAAAAACCAAAGGGAATCCTGACAGTTGGGCTGACGTAAAACAGCGTCTGCCTTTACTTAGCCAGAAACCCTATTACAGCAAGCTGACTTACGGCTACGCTCGTGGACATGAAGCCTACGCTTATGTCGAAAATATTCGTAAGTATCAGATTAGCCTGGTGGGTTATCTGCAAGAGAAAGAGAAGCAGGCTACAGAAGCGGCGATGCAACTGGCGCAGGATTATCCGGCGGTATCGCCTACGGAGTTGGGCAAAGAGAAATTTCCTTTTCTCTCGTTTCTTTCCCAGTCGTCATCAAACTATTTGACCCATTCTCCCTCTCTGCTGTTTTCCAGGAAAGGGAGTGAAGAGAAACAAAATTAATCCGTCGAGGATTGCGCTTTTTTCTGCGCTTTAATTTCCTGGCGGCGCATGCGAAAGAAGTCACTGAGCAACGCTGCGCACTCATCCGCCAGTATTCCTTCCGTAATTTCCACTCGGTGATTCATACCCGGATGATGCAGCACATCCATTAAAGATCCCGCAGCGCCAGTTTTCGCGTCATGCGCACCAAAGACCACGCGACCAATGCGACTGTGGATCATCGCTCCGGCACACATTACACATGGTTCAAGCGTGACATACAACGTGGCGTCGATCAGACGATAATTTTGCATCACCAGACCACCCTGCCGCAGGGCCATGATTTCTGCATGTGCGGTGGGATCATGGCGACCAATCGGGCGGTTCCAGCCTTCGCCGATTACCCGATTGTTATGCACTAATACCGCGCCGACCGGCACTTCCCGCTCATCCCAGGCACGTTTCGCCAGCGTCAGCGCGTGACGCATCCAGTATTCGTGGCTAAATTCGACTTCAGACAAAAAGAAAACTCCGGTTATAAAAGCGCGGCGCATTATACACGGACGCTATGCTTTACTCTATTCCAGTTGCTGGAGTTCACCGCGCGGGGTTACTCGCCAACGATGCTGACAGAAATAAAGCAGCGGATTGTCCTGATTACTGTCGCTATAGCCACTGTACAGCCGCAGCGGAGTGCCGATTTTGCGCTCCAGTTGTGCGACCTTTTCATGTCCCAGACAACGCATCGTCAATACCCAACCACCATAGCCACGCTGAATTTGGCTGGCGATGAGATTAACCCGCGGCAGCCAGGGCGTATCGAAATAAACCGCTTCAACCAGCGGCTGCGGAGAGCCGGTAATCAACCAGATATCAGCATCGGAACTTAACAGGTAGGTGGTTAATCGCTCCTGAACCAGCGGAAAGGCGGTAACATTGTCGCGAAACCAGCGCACGAAATCGGCCTGCAACGTCTGTAAACGTGCTTCGCTGTGACCAAAAGTGCACCCCCACAGAAGCAGACTCATCGGCCAGCGTGCCGCACGACCTTTTATCAATAACGCAATGGCTATAATCGGTAACAACGGCAGGACAAGTAACGCATTCAGCGGTTGGCGACGTAGTAAATAGCGCAGAAAACTGCCGAACATATCCTGCTGATGCAATGTTCCATCTAAGTCAAAAAACACCACACGACGCTCGTGAGTTGCCAAACCATACTCCTCTGGACTGAAACATCCTGATTAATTTTCGCTACTACATAGCCTAACAGATAGATCATCACTTTTCCGGCAACAATCGACCGCATCATGGCTAACTGGAATTTTTAATTCATGGCAATTAGCGGCAATGGAATATAAAATTCACTCGCGTGTGTCTCATATTGCCTGTTGTCGCCACTATTTCATCGCGAGGAAAGATATGAACGGCTTACTTCGTATCCGTCAGCGTTACCAGGGGCTTGCCCAGAGTGATAAAAAACTGGCGGATTATCTGCTGCTACAACCTGATACGGCGCGCCATTTAAGTTCTCAGCAACTGGCCAACGAAGCCGGAGTCAGTCAGTCCAGCGTCGTGAAGTTCGCGCAAAAACTCGGCTATAAAGGTTTTCCGGCGCTTAAGTTGGCGTTGAGTGAAGCGCTGGCAAGCCAGCCGGAATCGCCCTCCGTGCCCATTCATAACCAAATCCGCGGTGATGATCCGTTACGGCTGGTCGGCGAAAAACTGATTAAAGAAAATACTGCCGCTATGTACGCAACGCTAAACGTTAATAGTGAAGAGAAACTGCATGAATGCGTAACAATGTTGCGCTCTGCGCGGCGGATAATTCTGACCGGTATTGGCGCTTCGGGTCTGGTGGCGCAAAACTTTGCCTGGAAGCTGATGAAGATTGGCTTCAATGCTGCCGCAGTGCGCGATATGCATGCGCTACTCGCAACAGTACAGGCGTCGTCCCCTGACGATCTGTTATTAGCCATTTCCTACACCGGTGTACGACGCGAGTTAAACCTGGCGGCAGATGAGATGCTGCGAGTGGGCGGAAAAGTGCTGGCGATTACCGGCTTTACTCCCAATGCCCTGCAACAGCGTGCTTCTCATTGCCTGTATACCATTGCCGAAGAACAAGCGACAAACAGTGCTTCAATCTCTGCTTGTCACGCTCAGGGAATGTTAACGGATTTGCTGTTCATTGCGCTGATTCAGCAGGATCTGGAACTGGCACCAGAACGTATTCGTCAGAGTGAAGCGCTGATGAAAAAACTGGTCTGAGTAAAGAATGCGCGTATAATGCCCGCCCGGTTTGTGTTGTTTTGAGAGTTTCCTTATGGCGTTGTTAATCACTAAAAAATGCATCAATTGTGATATGTGTGAACCCGAATGCCCGAATGAGGCGATTTCAATGGGAGATCATATCTACGAGATTAACAGCGATAAGTGTACCGAATGCGTAGGGCACTACGAGACACCAACCTGCCAGAAGGTGTGCCCGATCCCCAATACTATTGTGAAAGATCCGGCGCATGTCGAGACAGAAGAACAGTTGTGGGATAAATTTGTGCTGATGCACCACGCGGATAAAATTTAATATTCTACTCTGGAAGTAGAGTATTAATTATATTACTGGGAAGCCTTAACGCCATTATATTTATTTAATTGATGACATTAGCATAATCATTCACTAAGTTAATTTATATAGTATCTCCCAAGACACTTATTTATAGTTATTAAAGGCGCGTCCGATTGGTTCACCGGACGCACCTTAAGTACGTTTCCTTGTGTTATAAGAACAGAAGGATCAGCTGTAAAACAGCAATGATGATTTTGATGACCCGTTTAATCAGGTATCGGCAATCAGTCATTCGTTTTTCCTTAAACAAGGAATGCAGCCGTTCAGATTAGCCCTTACATCTCCCCAAAACTGAACGTGCGAGTTATTGAGGGTGCATGCTGCACTCCACACCAGAGCTTTGACGACACCACTCGTTTCAATGGGGGAATTCTGTGGCATGGTGTAAAGCACAGCAAAATCTTCAATAACGAAGCCAATTTTAATGTACTTACGAATTGGCGGTCACGTTAATCTTTCCATCAATATTGCTTTCTTCGTAAAGGCTCGAGTTTTTATGCTAAAGATTGCAAGTTGCTTGTAAAAGATAAGTACACTGATCCATAATCGCTGTTGTTGAGGGTGCATGCTGCACAAAATTAAAGTTAAAAAGTAAAACCCCCGTTTCTTACCAGTTCGGGGGTTTTACTTTTTAAAGAGAACGGTATTATTTTAACTTTCAATAATTACCGTGGCACAAGCATAGTGGCGTTCATCTGCCAGCGTTACATGCATATTTACAACGCCGAGCTTTTCCGCCAGTTTTAATGCCTCACCCCATAGCCGTAGCCGTGGTTTGCCGAGCTCATCATTGAATACTTCAAATTGATTAAACGCCAGACCATTGCGGATCCCCTGTCTCTTATACACATCTCCGAGCCCACGAGACACTCGCTAATCTCGTA
>ENA-UAML01000464-UAML01000464.1-human-gut-metagenome-genome-assembly--contig:-NODE-464-length-13398-cov-9.882860_pt1 | contig 13398 bp, 13 predicted proteins | sample MGYA00244211_ERZ654495 | MGnify/ENA primary metagenome ERZ654495 (study PRJEB26926, sample SAMN06164685) | human gut metagenome | biome: ENVO:00009003; feature: ENVO:2100002; material: ENVO:00002003... | reverse complement strand
TCTACACTTCTAGCTTCGTCGGCAGCGTCAGATGTGTATAAGAGACAGATTAAAATATGAGGCTATGAATATAAAAAAGATATTTCTCATAGTTGCAGCGACCTTGTTTTATGCAACGTCACAAGCACAAGACAAAGTTTCTGATACTATAAGCATAGGAAAAACTGATGCCACCGATGCCATCATTGAAAAGATTGGCGAACAGGCAATTGAACTAAAGTCATTGAAAACAAGAGAACAACAACTTTTGGACAGTATTGCCGGACTTAACAAACAATTAGTTGAAAAAGAAGTTCTTATTAAGTCTGAACGCGAAAACAAAATGAAGGTTGAAGATGAAAAAAACAGTCTGAAAATAAAATACGACGGATTAGTAAAAGAATTCTCAACACTTGATGCCATTGTGTACAAACAATGCTTGCTTTATCCGCTTGAAGGACGATACAATGAAAACCTGATAAACGAGGCACTACGTGCGGCACATTCATTTGCCAACTTGTCGCCCCAAAAGAGTGCGGAATTTAATGAATGTATGAAAACGTATGAGCCTTTGTTGCATCAATATGAAAAATATAATGAAGAAATAATGAATTTCATTAAAGACAAAGAGCAATACCTTATAACAAAAATGACGTTTCGTAAAATTAAAACCATGACAGTTGACGAAGGTGACAGAACTAATTTTATAAACGAACTAAAGGGCCTGACATACTACCAAAAATGTTATATTCACAGAAATGACCCTCCATACAAGTCAATATTATATCTTGACGAAGCCATTGACAAATTTAAAGCCATAATTAACGAAAAGGGCGATGTGAGTAAGAAATTTAACGATTTGATAAAAAGTCTTGAACCTAAACAAAAAACAGCTGAATTATGATGAAATTAATATGCTTGGCATTGATTTCTTTACTATCATTTAATGCCACAAAATCTTACGCTACGACACGACCAGGCGAAATAAAGGTCATTGACAATGATGAAGACCCTGATTTGCGAATGGCAAAGTTTTATATGAATGAAGCCACTCCAGATTATATAAGTGCCATAAACCAAATACAGAAAGTTTTACGGCGAAATCCTAATAATACCGAGGCACAGGAACTTCTCGACATTTGCAATAAAAAATTGGAAGAAATAAGAATTGCCCAAGAAAAGAAGGAAACTGACGATTTTAATACGGCCTGCAAGATAGGAACTACAAGTGCCTTGGCTTCTTTTATTGAAAAATACCCTGAAAGTAAGTATAAGCAACAAGCGCAAGACCGCATTGATGATTACCAGTTGTGGAGTAAGGCGTTAGTTGCAAACACAAAAGATGCGTATAAGCAGTATCTGAATGATTCTAAAAATCAGGCTTACAAGGCTGAAGCTGAACAGAAGATAACTGATATAGAAGCTGACGAGGAATGGGAAAATTGTAAAAATTCTTTGTCAATTGAAAAACTTGAAGCGTATTTAAAAAAGTTTCCTGATTCAAAGAACGATGCGGAGGCAAAATATAACCTGAACATCTTGAAAGGAGAAAAAGCATTTGAAAACAAAGACTATGCAAATGCTTATAAACATCTGCTCTTAGCTAATCAATACAAGTCCCTGTCTGGTTTGCCTAAGAAACATTTTTATGAAACCATTGAGTGGTATAAATATAATGAAATATCCAAGAGCACAGATAAAAATAAGGTTTACTCATACCTAACTTCTTTGTCCGCTAACAGTCCATATTATGATAAAGCGTCAAATCTTTATGCAATGCTTTTAGCTAAGGAGTTAAACGAATATTCTTTAGATCCAAGTTATGATTTAGCCTTATCTTACGCAAAAGACAAATACACTCAGAACTATGTAAAAAGTTATATAGACATATCAAAAGATAAACGGAGCAAACTAAGACATCAGCGTAGAGTTGCAGCGCATAAGAGATGGTGGAAGGAAAACTTCAAATTAGGTATCGACGCAGATATTGAAACAAATGTGAACGAAGCTTCAGGTTCGGATATGTTTTATTCTGTCGGTGTAGTTGCACGATTTGGAAGTTACAAGCACCTTTTCAACTTGGTTTTTGGCGTTAAATATCGCTGGTTTAGGGTTATGCCAGAATATGACAGTTATTACAATGATAATAGTAGTGAATGGAAAATTCCTGGAGGAGCTGTGTGCATACCTGTAAGTTTCAGGTTTAATATAACGGACATATCAAAACGAAGCAGGCTTTTTTTAGGAGTCGGAGGTGAGTATGGTGCTTATGTTTCTGACTTTATTAAAGATAATAATTATATGGAAAAAAATTATGTGGCAGTATGGCCACAAATAGGCATCACAAGTCCTCATTTTGACATTTCTATGTATTGGAAGATTTATGCAAAAAGTCCATTTATTAAGGATTTGTCAGAAGAATACGATGAATTAAAATGCAATAACCTTATCGGATTACAGATGGCAATATTTTTTTAATAAAAATATAACTAAAAACTTACTATTATGATTAAATTTTTAAGATTAACCTTTTTGACATTAGCCTCAATGCTAATTATCTCGTGTTCGAGTAACGATGATGAGATTGAGTATGATTACTTGCCTGTAAAATTAGTAGGCTCTGAGATGTGGAGTATACTGAATGTCCAAACAGGTGAAGTTGTCTTTCGCGATGAATTCAAGAACGAGCCTTCTGCAATCTACAATGACGTGTTCTTGGTAAAGAACGACAAAGGCACATTCGACTATTACAACGTGAATGATGTTAAAAAACCGGTGAACAAGACATCTTATTATATGGCTGCAGATTTTGTCGGTTCTGACATTGTACCTGCTACATTACCAGGTAAACAAATAACATTGATAAACAACAAATGCGAAGAAGTCGCTGTGCTCGACAAATCAATAGAACGATGTGCAAAGTTTGTTGAAGGATTAGCTCCTTTCATGGATGACAATGACAAATGGGGCTTTTTAGACAAAACAGGAAAAATAATAATTAAGGCAAAATATGATAATGTATCATTCTTCAATGACGGTGTTTCTATTTGTTCTATAACAGACATGGCAAAGGACTTGACCACGTACTATGCAATAGACAACACCGGTAAAGAGCTGTTCACGTTCACTTCAAAAGATTATAAGGCGATAGGAACTTACAGCGACGGTTATTTACCCGTAGTAAAAGGAGAGGAGATAATCTATCTTGACAATACTGGCAAGAAAGCATACAGCCTTTGCAATCTTACGGATTCAGCATATTATAAAGTAAATTTATGTACTTACAAAGACAGCCGTTCCGTATTTTGCGAGGGAGATGTATTCGGTATAAAAGACAAGGATAACAATATTATCCTTCGTGCAAAATATGATTTGCTTTACTGCTTTGGCGAAGGAAGATACCTTGCAGAAAAGGAGGACAAATATGGAATTATCGATTTTAATGACAATGTGTTGCTCGATTTTAAATATGATGAAATAACACAATTGCGTAAAGAGATATTTTTAGTAGGTAATGAAAAATCTAAAACATTGATAAATGATAAAGGTGAAGATATAACCAATGTGAACTTCACTCAATATTCACTTACACAAATTAATGTTGTAAAAAGCAATTACCTTGACCCGAAAGCATACGCGCAAAAAATCATAAATTCATTTACAGACACGACGTGTGACGGATACAATGGAAACATGACCCTAAGAAATTTCAGCAGTGAATTGACATATAGCGCTAGTTATTATTCTGATGAATCAACACTAATAGTTAACAATGAGAACACAGGACGCCAAGTAGGACTTATGTTTAACAATTATTTGTCAAAACAAACTTACAAGTATGAAACATACTATTACTGGACTTATAGGTATCCTGCTGGCTATGTGTTTAATTATGGTGCCAAATTAAGAGGAGTGTGGATGACCTATGACATATCTGAATATGAATGCTTAGAGGAAAAAATATCTGCAGAGTTTGATAAGAATCTGAGGAGCAGAGGCTACAAGGAAATAGAAGGTGGTTATTGGAAGTCGCCAAAAGGAACTGCCGTGGGACTTAGCTACGACGAAGGTATAATTACACTGATATATTATTTCACGGAAGGTAACTATATCGACCTGACAAGAAATCCGAGGAAATCCAACAACAAGCGTACACCGGAAGGAAAAGATTATGTGTCCGCTGTAGACACAGTTGTCGTGGATACCATTGCTGCAGATACGGCTGTTTATTATTAACCATTTTTATCAACAAAATAATATTTACTCACTGAAAGTTCAATATTTCAAATATTGACGACGCACCGAGATTAAATTCTTGGTGCGTTTTTTATTTTTCAGACTACTTCATAAAAACTATCATTTCCTCATTGTAAAAAGTCTCCAAAGCGATAAAACGCGCTCTTCAAGCCATTAAAGCCTAATCAGTGAAATTTAACATTAAGCGTCCGAAAGTGATAAAACGCGCTTAAGGAAGTCTCAAAGCCTGATTAGTGAAATATGATAAAAATTCAAGTTTTATGATAATAAAATGTTTAAACAAATTATTCTCTGATGAAGTACAGTATTCAGGGAACCGTCAGGATTGTGTTTCTCCTGATGTAATCGCAAACAAAGAAAACACAGTAATTGTGCCGGACAAATTCAAGGAGGATATAGAAGCACTTGAAACTTACATCGGCAGAAAACTTGAAAGTGGACTCTGCATTAAGGTTGACTTGTCCGAGCTTCTTACAGTAATACCGAGGGATAGGAAAAGGACTGATGCTTATAACACATTAGTAAAGTTCCTTAAAGACGAGTTCGGGATAGACTTGATTATCAACTCAAAAAAGCAGAAAGGAGATATTTATGAAAAATGAAAAGGTAAGAAAAGGCGTAAGAACCTGTAAACACTTTGCCAAATCGATTAAAATCTCCGAAGACGGTTTATTGGTGGAAAAGGAATTTACAGGCCATGGAAATGGAAACAGATTAATAAGGCTTGGTTCCTTTAATCACGAAAGCAAGAATAGTGGTTCAATTGGACGCCAAGTCCCTTAATTATGGATATACAAATGGCAAATAACAAAGAATTACAAACATACAAGAAATAAAAATCCAAGAATAACATGATGAAAATAAAAAGACAGAACGATAATAATGCAAGAGTTCTAATGAGCAACGGTAACATAATGGAAGTAAAGTACAAGTCGGAGTTGCTGGATCGGATAAGGGAGGACCTCATTGCCATTGAAAACGAATCGTCGGACTGTAACCAAGAATCTTTCACCGAGGATGACGTCTGGTCGCTTTATGAGTTCCTTTTAATGAGGCACAAGAACGACTGGGTGGTGATTGACGATATGAAGGATGACGACGAAGAAGTGGACTCAGACACAGAGGATTCCTATTATGAAGAAGAGTATTTTTATGAGGAGGAACATACTGTCAATGATGAATATGAAGATAAAACTGACTTATGAATATGAAGAAGCTGTTTAATATAAGTCCACTTTCTATTGGCGATGTATTTACGGTTGGCTTGAAAACCGGACTCTGCATTGAAACGACCTTGCAGGAAATACTTGGAATATGTCCGCGTGAGAAAGTCGTAGTGATGCTTACAAAGGGCTTACAGAATATTTGAAAAGAAGCTACGGAACAACTTTAATTATCAAATTACAAAAAACAAATAAAAATGAAGAAGAAAATCTTTTTAGTGGCAAAAGTTCACGAGATGGAACCGGCCACATTAGCGAGTGTACAACAGGAAATACAGAATGACTTGGACAGGTTTACTAACGGGCGCAGGATAGTATTCTCTGTCGCCAATCCAAATGAAAACGAATTCGAGTTCACTTTTCGCCGCACTTCGTCACAGAACTTGGTTGAGGTGGGTAAAATAAACTCCGCCGATGCCGATACCATAACGGGCACAGGGTTAAATGGTTTCATAATGCCGGAGCCATATCCAAAAGCACCGTTCGGAAGTTATTTCAATACCTTCATCAACATTGACGATTTTATTGAAAGCTACAAGAAGTCTGCAAGGAAGTTGGGTGCAAGCCGCATGAAGGACATCAAACTGGAGATAACCCCCGAGTATGTAAAGTTAAGGCTGGTATATTGACAAAATGTAAAAACGTAGTAAAAAGAACAACGTGCCGTCAGGAGTTACCCTCTTGGCGGTTTTTATTTTCTCCTTTCTTGAAAAATTACAAGCTGTTTTACGATAACAATGTCGTTTTATTGCGCAAAATGACAAAAAGGGGAATTCTGAAGCCCTCAAATTCTTACTTGTGTGTTAAAAAAAGAATAATTATGAAAGAATTAAAACAATCAAATTCAAACAATCAAGAGAGTTTTGGTTTTAGAGTCCCTGTTACAGTAATACAGAGGATTAACTTTACAAAGTCAAACATGGCTTATGTGCCGGTTGAGAAAGTAATTGAAATCATGCGGAAGGGAGATTTCACCCTGCATGACAACCAGTACGGAGATTACACTTTAAGACAGGCAGTGGAGTACATCAGGAGTTTGAATACCCATGCCGAGCAGCAGCAATGGAAGGCGAGACTGTTACCTGCCGTAGCGTATAACGGTATGTTCTCGGAGGTTAACAACAAAGGACTTACCTGTTATTCTAATATTACGGCCATGGACTTTGACGATATTCACAACTATGACGAAATGTACCATTTATGGAGAAGGCTTATAATAACTCCCTGCGTATATTCCGTTTTCGTTACTCCGAGCGGAAGGGGACTGAAGGCGTTGGTACTTCATGACAATACAAATCCGAACAATCACAGAGACTTATATGAACAGCTATTGGCCAAATTCAACATTGTAAACCCTGACACGAGTTGTAGAGACCTGGCAAGAAGAAACTACATTAGCTACGACCCGAACATATGGGTGAATCCTAATCCCGTGCCTTACCATTACGTACCTACAATAAAACCGATAATCCAAGTACAGCAAGTAAGGCAAGCACAACCTACAAACCATTATGCCAAAACAGGAAAGAAAATATCTGACAGGAGCATAATAAGCATAATGAACTCGGTATGGAAAAAGAACAATCCCGAATATTGGCAGGAAGGACACAGGGCTTGCAGTATCTTCAAGTTAGCCTGCTGGTTCTGTAAATGGGGTGTTGACGAGGATTTGGCTTTGGAGTATTTCATTGGTGGCTGGGAAAGCGAGACAATGGATGAAAAGGAAATAACTGGTCATGTGTCAAGAGCCTATGATACGGAGAAAGAAAACTTCGGAACAGTTGATTTTACGTTTTACAAATAACATGACAAAAAACATTGCAAAAGATGAAGTTCAAAGTAAACCGAAGGCAGGTATGTTATATAATGGTAAAAACAATAGGATAACCAACTCATGCGGCGTTGGCCTACATCTTACGAAAGAAAAAAGAAGTGCAGGATTTTTTCCTTAAATCAGGGGTGATACTTATATATGTACCATATTGGAAGAAAAAAGGTTGCATACTGTTAACCATGAAGTGACTAAGGTGCAGCCTTTTTTAATTGAATACCGGTTGATTCTTAAATATACGGTAATCCAATGGTAAAACAGTTGCATCCTGTTAACTTTGATATAACAAATGTGCAGCTTTTTTATGGGTGGAACAAATATAAACACCGAGGCAAAATACAAACCACAACATCTTTCTTCTTTCGTTTGAAGTAGGCTTGCGCCGCTTAAGCAAATGAATAATAAAAGTAAAACAACAATGCGTTCCGTTAACCTTGTAAATATTGGTGGAACGTACAACAATAACAATTTAAAAGATAGAAAAAATGGAAAAATATTATGATATGCCCGAAGGTTGCAGGTACATGAGCGAAGACCAAACACTTCTTCCTTACTTGCAACAATTCAACAAGTTCATACTCAACAAGACCGTTACAGGCTGTGGAGGTACATCGCTGTTCTTGAATTCAAGTATCGACGTAATAATAATATCCCCACGCTTGCAGGCACTGAAGGACAAGCACGAACAACATCCCGGCACTTTTCTCTTCCACTCTTCCTATACCAACAACGGGAAAAGGGCGGAAGATATAAAACGGTTGATGTCGGACTTGAACAGTTACATAAGTCATTGCGGAAGCACACCGTTCACGGACAGGAAATATGCAAAGGTACTCGTAACACTTGATTCATGCGACAAGGTGATTGACGTGCTGAAAAAGAATGCTGCTATCAATAAATTCCTTTTCGTGGTTGATGAGTTCCAGTGCCTCATGGGTGACGCCACTTTCAAGGGTACGACAGACATGAACTTCCTCATCCGGCTTGACAACGAGGCTAAAAATATCTGCTACCTCTCAGCGACACCCATACAAGACATGTTCCTTGACTTTGTTCCACAATTTAAGGGCCTTCCGTACATAAAGCTCGAATGGGATAAAAGCGTGCTTGAAGAACCAAACGTAAGGGAGATACAAATGAAGAAGGACGAGAGCGCGGAGAAAATATGTAGCAGGATAATCCGTGATTTCAAGACAAACGGTTATTTTGCGAGGAAAGTAGTAAACGGACAAGTTGTTTATTCAACCGAGGCCTGCATATTCCTTAATGAAGTGCGTTCAATAATAAACATAATCGTGAAGAACAACCTTAAGCCCGACGAGGTCACGGTATTGTGCTCCGAAGGAAAAGTGTCAGGACTGCCAAAGGGCTTCAAGGCCGGAGGACTATGTACGAACAAGAACAATCCCATAAACAAGACATTCACGTTCTGCACCAAGGCGTCATTCGAGGGAGTCGACTTTTACTCTACAAACGCCATGACCTTCGTATTCATCAACGCCGGAAAAGAATGGCAAACCTTGGACATAATGCTCGACATACCACAGATACTCGGTAGGCAAAGGCTCGACATAAACCCGTTCCGACACGATGCGGTCATATATTACAAGACAAAACCGAACTGCCTTTCGGAACAAGAATTCAGGTTGCAACAAAAGGCGATGGAACTTGAAACAGAACAATTCATCAACGGCTTCAACAACGCTCCTGACTCGATGAAGGAAAGACTGATAAAATTAGTCCGTGACAGGGCAGACGACAAGAAGTTCATTGACGATTATGTCGACGTGTTGCAGGTAAACGGAAGGCAGACACTCGGGATAAACACTCTCGTACAGATGGCGATGTGGAACAAATGGCACCAGCGCAGCCACTATTACAACAATTCATGCCAGCTGATGGCAAACATACAGTCGGCCATAGCGAAGAACGTAAAGCCGAATGAAGTAAAGAACTTTGAACAACAATACTACTCTGCAAGCGATAAGGATAGGCTAAAGATATATTCCGACTTCCGAAATTCACATTCACGATACGACCCATTCATCCTGCAAAACCCGTTCATCGACATACGCTTTCATGATTGGTATGGTAAATTGGGCTACGATGAACTTATGCGCCTTAACTTCGACGAGCAGAGAATTGGACAAGCCTACGATTATTGCTGCAATCATGAGCCGATAATACGGAAGTGCAGGGAAGCGTTTACGGTCGGCAATTTTTACACTAAACCCGAGGTGAAGAAAACGCTACAGCAAATCTATGACGGTCTCGGACTTGTGGGAAAGAAAGCAAAGGCGGCAGAACTTGAAGGATACATAAATGTTCAAGAGCGTATGATAAAAGACAGTACAGGCAACAGAAAGGAAGGTTACGAAATACTGCCGTAATTTAACCGTGTTGTAAAAGGCCGTAAACCGCCTTGTAAAAGACCGCAAATTACCCTCCGTTTGACCGCCTCTCATCGTGTAATCTGCCGTATATTGCAAAATCAGGGGTGTAAACTAGCAATTTTATATAATCCAAATACGGTTTTTATGATGTTAAAACACTGTATAACAATGCATTAAGTTGGGTTGTAAAGACAGATAACATTGACACTTGACATCTGATTTACACCCCTTCTAATGACAGTTTACACCCCATGACAGACAAGTCTACACCCACAAAAAGGATACGAAAAAGCCACCCCGATAAATGGGTGGCAAATTATTTTTTGTCCCTAATCAATCCATGCTGTCATTGTACCTTCCACTGACTCTTCTTCATGCCAAGGAATACTAGGTAATCGGCAGCTATAGCAAGGGGAAGGAGCATCTATAAAATTGCCATAACAGGAATAACATAACAAGTAGAGGACCGGGAATATGACAAGACACACCCACTCTTGATAATATATGTTAAAACGCTGATTCCAAGATAGTTACGCCGTGACATTTTTACAATATGTTATTTTTTTGTGTAAAAATGGTTTTGCGATTGTCATAGTTGTAAATGAATAAACGCATTGATTCTTCCGGTGCAAATTTCCGACCTTGGGATATTGGCGGTTATGGATTTAATACAAATCTTGTTTTCTCATTTTTTAATTTCCTGAAAAATGTGTTTCGTATAAAATCTTTTTATATATTTGTGGCTGTTTTTAAAAATTAAAATTATGACAGAAAAACTCATCACAGATATAGCACCAGTAGTAGTTGACAAAATGGACAAAGACAAGTTGTTCAGTAAAAAGGGAGCTGCTGTAATTGGAACAGGCCTACTCTTATTATTAGGTGTTGACTACGTGTTAATGCTCATCCGCACAAGTGGGGAAAAAGATGTTAAACGGCTTGAACATGAAAACAGAATGACCGAAAAAAGACTTGACCACGAAAACAGAATGACCGAACAGGAAGCTGACCACAAAAACAGGATGGATGAAATACAGGCTAAAAAAGGAACCGAGCCAAATACAGAGAAAAAATTTAAGAATAATGATGCCGGATGTGACCTGGAAGAATATACGCCTGCCCAATGGGAAAACTTTGACGATGCCGTGTACAAACATGAAGGAGGACATTCGGAAATGCTGTTCGGCAACTTCATAAAGAAAGGCGGCATACATCTGATAGGCGGTCCGAAAAGCTCAGGCAAGACGATTGTCGTGACTACCATAGCCGAGGGTATTTCCAGTGGCAAGGCTTGCAGCAGCTGGATTGAAGGTAAAAAATGCACGTCGGGCAGTCAAGCGGGACAAAAAGTGTTCATATATGACCTCGAAATGGAGGAGGATGCACTGAAGGACCGTAACGGCAGGTATGGGCATAAATTTCCCGGTGTAAAGCGGTGTAAAAACAATGAGTTTACCGTTAATACATGGCTCAAGGATGTAGGCTCCGTCATAGGCAATGAGGCTGAAGACATGACGGTAATCCTTGATAATGTCACAAGGTTAAATACCAATATGACCCAACCTGTTACGGCAAGAAAACTGTTTGACGGCATAAAGAACTTGCAAAATAAAGCCAAGCAAAACGGTTTTGTGGTAACATTCATTCTTGTCTGCCACTTGGGTAACGACAGGCAGCCATACAACCCCATAACGCTTAAGGATTTTGCTGTTGCGGACAGTCTTACGACAGGTATGGATAGCATAACGGCCATTTCTCATTCAAGAACAGGAAACGAGGTCCTCTTCAAGGTTATATGCTCACGACATGATTGCACCACTGACAAGGTCGCCGTCTTGCGTAAAGAAGAAAAGCCGTTCCTGCATGTTGAATTTCTCAGGTTTGACGACGAATGCAATGTCCTTCCACGAAAGAAAAGGCCTGTAAAGAAAACTGACAATTCATGTAAATCGGGCGATATAGGTGTCAGGATGGTAAGTATCGTTACGTATGATGTTGCCGTTGAAATGTCAAAGGATAGAAGCGCGGGAATGACTTTGAAGGAAATTGTCAAGAAGTATCATGATCAAGGCATAGAAAGGCTAAAACATGAAACTCAGGTGTCACGAATATTGAAGAATTTGGCCGAGATTGAGAATGCCGTAGACTGAAATGAGGTAAAGGAAGAGCCATACCATTGCAATGAAGAAGTAAGGATTGGACATGGCTCTTTCCTATAATAAACACAATAAATCTATAAGATAGAGACTACCTTCCGAACACATATTTTACGACCTTTGCGTTGGCCTTGTTCTCGTTAACGAAGTCGCGCTCAATGTAAATGTCTGTCACCCTCATCGATTCATCTACGTGGTTGAGGGCTGCATGGACTGTGTACTTATCAATGCCGACTTTGTTCAAGGCTATTGTCGCCCATGAATGCCTCGCAGCGTAATATTCCAAGTCGTCTATACCGAGTTGTGAGCCGATTTCCTTCAGGCCGTAATTGATTGCCTTGTTGAATGCCTTGTGGTCTGCATAGTAATGGTGGAAGTTGAAAAGTCGCTGGCCGGTCTTGTCCTTGTATTTCTCAAGCAGGGGCAATATCAGCTTGGGGACAATTACTTCCATCCTTGCACTGTCCAATCGGCGGTCCTTTGTCTTGGTGCGGTTGTAGATTATCTTGCCGTTTGTAAACTCTTTGGCATTGTACAAGTCAACGGAGTTCATGCCCATAAGACAGAAAGACATGATGAAACAATCCTTTGCCAAATCATAACGGCAGGTGCTTTTATAACCTTTCACCTTGTTTTTATATGGCAGGGCAAAGATTTTCTTTATCATGTTTCGGTCTAATGCACGTTTCCTTGTGGCTTCTTGTTTGGGAATTTTGAAATTATCAAAGGGTGAACCGGGTATCAGGATATAGCCGTTATCATAGTCGTTATAAGCATTCTGCGCTTCCTTGTATAGATGCCTTATGCTACCGAGATAAAGCGACATCATCCTGTTTGACGGAATGCGTTGGCCAGTGATTCTCATCCGTGCTATTCTTTCATTCCGTCGTTGGTTAAGATAATCGGAATACTTTTTCAGGAATGAATGATTGATTTCCGATATGGGCAGATAATCCCTTTGCATGAACGAGACAAGCGAGTTAATCACCGTAGCATAATTCTTTTTACCTTTGATTTTCGTGTTTTCAATCCATTTACGCGAGAAGGCGATGAAGTCAATATCCTGTTCTTTCCGCTCTTCAAACCTCAACCTCTCGAAAATGTCATCCAACGAGTAACGGTTAAGGTCAATTTGCATGGCGTTACACTTTTCCTGATAAGCCGCTACAAGTTTTTCAATCTCTTTGCAAACAGCAGTGCCTTTCCTGAAATCACCCGTCTTTGTCAGTTCCTCGGGCTTTACGAACAGGCTTGTAGACAGTCTTTTTACCTTCCTGTCCAGCGTAAATCTCAACTTGACATTGTACGTTCCGTCAACTTTCTGCTCTCCACTCTTAATTTCTGCCTTGATTGTCAGCATGTTACACGCATTTTAATTAGTCAACAATTAGTCAACAAACAACACAAATGGCATATAAAACGCTGATATTTTGAGCGGACGAAACATCAACCGAAACAAAAGAAAAAGTGCCAACTACCTGATTTACAAGTAATTAGCACTCTGTTTTCAGTGTGGGCCATCCAGGGCTTGAACCTGGGACCTCCAGATTATGAGTCTG
>ENA-UAML01000455-UAML01000455.1-human-gut-metagenome-genome-assembly--contig:-NODE-455-length-13507-cov-5.002007_pt1 | contig 13507 bp, 14 predicted proteins | sample MGYA00244211_ERZ654495 | MGnify/ENA primary metagenome ERZ654495 (study PRJEB26926, sample SAMN06164685) | human gut metagenome | biome: ENVO:00009003; feature: ENVO:2100002; material: ENVO:00002003... | reverse complement strand
GGCAGCGGTCGTCATTGTTGTAATTCCCGTACGGGTCAAATAAAATGTAAACCTGAACATCAGCAACCACGGTAGACATTCCTGAAGATTGGGACCCGAACACTAAAAAAGAGCCCACCGGGCTCTTTTTTGCCGCCTGCGGGCGGCCGTGTTCCTTCGATTCCTCGTTCGGGTTGCATAAAAAAGCTCCTCAATCCTAAGATTGAGGAGCTTTTTTATGACCCGTACGGGAATCGAACCCATGTTACAGCCGTGAAAGGGCCGTGTCTTAACCGCTTGACCAACGGGCCTTAGAAATACAGAGCTTCGCTAAAACCTCCGACTTTCATCATCCACTATTGCGGACGACCGTCCCCCTTATCTTAGCGAAACTCTGTAATGTGGTAGCGGTAACTGGATTTGAACCGGTGACACTTCGGGTATGAACCGAATGCTCTAGCCAACTGAGCTATACCGCCATATTTATTTGTTGCACTTGAACAGTGCTTTATTATTATATCCAACAACCCCCGTTTTGTCAACAACTTTTTCAAAAAAATCTTCAATTTTTTCATTCTTTCTGATTTTATACGTCTGTACGCAAAAAGTCCCCGCCATCCTGTATGAATGGCGGGGACTTTCAACATTTTATTGGAGAATGGTGGAAAGCAGGCTTACTTCTTGTGGACAGGCACCATGACCTCGAGGCCGCCCATGTAGGGCTGCAGGACCTTGGGGATGGTGACACTGCCGTCGGCCTGCAGATGGTTCTCGAGGAATGCGATGAGCATACGCGGAGGAGCCACGCAGGTGTTGTTCAGAGTGTGGGCCAGATAGGTCTTACCATCCTTGCCCTTGACGCGGATGTGCAGGCGGCGGGCCTGTGCATCGCCCAGGTTGGAGCAGGAGCAGACTTCGAAGTATTTCTGCTGGCGGGGGCTCCATGCCTCGATGTCGCAGCTCTTGACCTTCAGGTCAGCCAGGTCACCGGAGCAGCAGTTCAGCTGACGGACAGGGATCTCCATGCTGCGGAACAGCTCGACGGAGTTCTTCCAGAGCTTCTCGTACCATTCAGCGCTCTCCTCGGGACGGCAGACGACGATCATCTCCTGCTTCTCGAACTGGTGGATGCGGTAGATGCCGCGCTCCTCGATGCCGTGAGCGCCCTTCTCCTTGCGGAAGCAGGGGCTGTAGGAAGTCAGGGTCAGGGGCAGAGTAGCCTCATCCAGAGTCTGGTCGATGAAGCGGCCGATCATGGTGTGCTCGCTGGTGCCGATGAGGTAGAGGTCCTCGCCCTCGATCTTGTACATCATGGCGTCCATCTCAGGGAAGGACATGACGCCCTGCACCACGTTGCCGTGCATCATGAAGGGAGGGATGACATAGGTGAACCCCTTGTCGATCATGAAGTCGCGGGCATAGGCCAGAACGGCCTCGTGCAGGCGGGCGATGTTGCCCAGCAGGTAGTAGAAGCCATTGCCGGCCACGCGGCCTGCGGCGTCCATATCAATGCCGTCGAAGCTCTCCATGATCTCGGTGTGGTACGGGATGGGGAAATCAGGCACGACCGGCTCACCGAAGCGCTGAGCCTCGACGTTGTAGGTGTCGTCCGGGCCGATGGGTACGCTGGGGTCGATCATCTGGGGGATGGTGTACATGATCTCCTGAATGCGTTCAGCCAGCTTTGCCTCCTCGGCTTCCAGCTCTGCCATCTTGTCGGCGTCAGCCTTGACAGCGGCGTTGTTGGCGTCGATCTGAGCCTGCAGCTCGGCCTTCTTGGCCTCGTCGTCGCACTTCTTCAGCTGGCCGAACAGAGGGCCGTTGGCCTTGCTCAGCTTGTTGCGGGCAGCCTTCAGGGACTCGACTTCCTTCAGGCACTCGCGGTACTTGGCGTCCTTCTCGATGACTTCGTCAACGAGGGGGAGCTTTGCATCCTGAAACTTCTTCTTGATGTTTTCCTTGACCGCATCCGGGTTGTCGCGGACAAATTTGATGTCAAGCATGATAACTCTCCTTATACTCTATTGCTTGCACAGGGGGCGTTCCCCGCTGTGCCGTTCAAAGGCGGTGTTCCCCGCCTTGGTACGCATTTCTAATAACTTTTCTGCTTAGGCTCTCCTATTAGGAGAGCTGTCGAGCGACAGCGAGACTGAGAGGTTACTCCACGCTGTACTGCCCCAGCAGATTTGCAAAGGCTTTCAGCTGGTCGTCCGAATAGAAATGGACGGTCAGCTTGCCTTTGCCGTCGTGGTAGGCCACGCGGACTTCGCTGCCCAGCGCCTGCTTGAGGCTTTCTTCCACCTCCACCGGCAACGCACTCGGCAGCGGCGCGGCCACAGGCTCTTTTGCGGGCTTTGCCAGCTTTTTGCACAAAGCTTCGGCCTGACGGACGTTCAGCTGGTTGTCCGCTATCATCTGAGCCGCTTCCTCCTGCAGCTCCGGCGTAGGCAGGCCCAAAACGACCTTTGCGTGTCCGATCGTAATGAAGCCGCTTTTCAGCAGTTCCAGCACTGTTTCCGGCAGGCTCAGCAGCCGCAGGCTGTTGGCCAGTGCGCTCCGGCTCTTGCCCAGCTTGCGGGCGGCCTGCTCCTGGGTCAAATCGCAGCGGGTCATCAGCTCACGGATGCCGGCCGCCTCTTCCACGGGGTCAAGGTCTTCGCGCTGCAGGTTCTCCACCAGCGCAAGCTCCATGGCCTGCTCATCGGTCACGTCCTTGACGATGACCGGCACCTCGGTAAGGCCCGCCATCCGGCTGGCCCGCCAGCGGCGCTCGCCTGCCACGATGAGGTAGCCGCCGGACGGCTTCGGGCGCACCGCAATGGGCTGCAATAAACCGTGCTCGGCGATGCTGGCCGAAAGCTCTGCCAGCGTCTCGTCGTCGAAGGTCTTGCGGGGCTGGCCGGGGTCTGGCTCGATCTCCCGCAGGGGCAGCGTCTCGATTCTGGTATCTGACTCAAAGCTGGGGGCGGCGTCCTCAAACAGACTTTCCAGCCCCCGGCCCAGTCCTCCTCTTCCTTTTGCCATTGGTCTCCTCTCTCCCTCAGCCGTCCATCTTCACATCGGCCAGCCCCATCGTCTCGACCGGTTCCGCTGCAGCTTTTCCGCGGCGGCGCTTGGGTGCAGCTTCGGCGGGGCGGTTGCTCTTCACGAACTCGATGGCAAGGTCCATATACGCCTCGCTGCCCTTGCCCTTCGGCTCATAAAAGTTGATGGGCTGGCCATAGCTGGGAGCTTCCGAGATGCGGATGCTGCGAGGGATGGTGGTCTGATACACCTTGTTTCCAAAGTATTTCTTGACCTGATCCACCACCTGCAGTGTCAGGTTATAGCGGACAGAGAACATGGTGAACACCACGCCTTCGATGTCCAGATAGGGGTTGTACTTCTTGCGGACGGTCTTAAGAGTGCTGATAAGCTCCGACAGACCTTCCAGCGCATAATACTCGCACTGCACCGGGATGAGGATGCTGTCGCAGGCGCACAGGCCGTTCAGCGTCAGCAGGTCAAGGCTGGGCGGGCAGTCGATGAAGATAAAGTCGTAATCTTTCTGGATGGGGGCCAGCGCCTTGCGCAGGCGGCTCTCGCGGCCCGGCAGGTCGATCATCTCAAGGCTGGCGCCCGCGAGGCGGGTGTTGGAGCCGATGACGTCGGTGCGAAACTCCGTCTTGCGGACAGCCTGCCGCGCGTCGGCCTCGCCGATGAGAATTTCATATGTACCAATATCTACACTCCGCTTGGAAATACCATAACCGGTGGTGGTGTTGCCCTGTGGGTCGAGGTCTACGATGAGCACTTTTTTGCCCAGCGCCGCCACGCAGGACGAGAGGTTGACGGCTGTGGTGGTCTTGCCCACGCCGCCCTTCTGGTTTGCAACAGCAACGATTTTTGCCACGCTACTTGCTTCCTTCCGGGAAAAAGATTTGTTCCACATGGAACATTTCGAGGACGAAGCCCGCCGTTTTCCCCTCAGCAGGTCCCTTATACAGCTTAGTATAGCACATCAGCGCGGCTTTTTGAACTGGTTCTTTATAATTTTACGTTCTTTTTGATGGCCACACAGCTCTTTTTCGCATTCAGATTCAGTTTTCGCCTTGCGTAAACATAAAATCTTCGGCGAAGCCGTAAATCGGAGAAACGAGAAAAAAGCGTTAAGCGCAGCGACTAGCTTTTTTCCGTTTCGACAACTCCTTCGGGATTATCAAGGGCGAGCAGCCCTTGATTCGTGCCTCCCGCGCCTCGAAAGTAGCGGGTGCTTTTCTGGTTCTCTTTTGGCACGCAAAAGAGAACTTAGCCCAGCGAAAAAGCGCTCTACCCCCGCGCCACCGACGCGAGAAAACGCTCTCCCATCATCACAGAAGAACCTCCTCAGTAACAATATGTATCCTCCCCGGTTTCGCCATCAGCTCCTCCTCCGGCAGCGGCGGAGCCTTCTCCGCCCAGAGCCACCACCCGGCCCAGAGGACGGGGACTGCCGCCGCAAGGGCCAGCCCCGGCCAGAGTACAGCCGGATAACCCAGCGCCGCACTGCCGGGCCAGAACACCGCCGCTGCGCAGAGCGCCAGCGCCGTCCAGCCCTCCCAGAAGATCGTCGTCCATTGTGTTTCCTGTCGCATGGCTTTTCGCCTCCTTCTGGCCCCAATATAACGCACTCAGGGAGAAAAATGAGGCGAAACGGCCCGCCTTACACACAAAAATATCCCGGCTTGAGCCGGGATGTTTTTCTAATTCTGGTCATGACTCTTCCCCACCCACGAGCAGACGACTCCGCACACAAGGCTGGTGGTGATCCCTGCCGCGGCGGCAGTCAGCCCGCCGGTGAGGATGCCGATGGCCCCTTCCTCTTCGATGGCCGTCCGCACGCCTTTCGCCAGCAGATGGCCGAAGCCCAGCAGCGGCACGGTAGCGCCGCAGCCTGCGAACTCCGCCAGCGGCGCATACCATCCCACCGCCGAGAGAATGACGCCCGCCACCACATAGCCCGTCAGGATGCGGGCCGGGGTCAGGCCGGTGAGGTCGATGAGCAGCTGGCCGATGACGCAGATGCAGCCGCCCACCACGAAGGCCCAGAAGTAATTCATCCGTTTTCCTCCTTCTGCTGCGGGCTGCGCAGCTCCACGAGATGGGCGATGGCCGGGATGCTCTCCTTCTGCAAAAAGGTCGTCTGGCTCATCAGCGCGCCGGTGGCGATAAAGAGCACCCGCTTCTGCGTTCCCTTCTCGAGGCGGGGCAGGATATGCCCGCAGAGGACGGAGGCGCAGCAGCCCGGGCCGGAGCCGCCGCTCTTCACAGTCTGCTCGGCGGCATCGTAGAGGATGCAGCCGCAGTCCACATGGTTCTTGAGCAGAAGTCCTTCTGCCGTCAGCAGGTCGCGCAGGAGCTGGCTGCCCACATGGCCGAGGTCGCCGGTGTAGATGCGGTCGAAGTCCGCCGGGGCGCTGCCGGTGTCCTTCAGATAGCGCAAAAGGGTCGCGGCGGCAGCGGGGGCCATAGCCGCACCCATGTTGTTGATGTCTTTTATTTTATAGTCCTGCACCCGTCCGAAGGTGGCGGCGCAGAGCTGCACACCCTCACCGGCGGGCCGCAGCAGGCAGGCACCCGCCGCCGTAGCCGTCCACTGGGCGGTGGGCGTGCGGACAGCGCCGTAGCTCAGCGGCGTGCGGAACTGACGTTCTGCCGCACAGAAATGACTGGACGTCATCGCCAGCAGGCCGTCGGCCATGCCTGCACTGCACAGCGCCGCGCCGAGGCCCAGCGCTTCGGCCATCGTGCTGCAGGCCCCGAAGAGGCCGGCAAAGGGGATGCCCAGCTCCCGCAGGGCGTAGCTGGACGCGGTACACTGGGCCTGTAAGTCGCCCGCCAGCGCGAGGCTGACTTTATCCGGCGTCGTCTCAGCCTTTTTGAGGCAGAGCCGCGCCGCCCGCAGGGCCATTTCTTTCTCGGCGGCCTCCCAGTTGGACTGGCCGAAAAAGTTGTCGGCGCTCAGCTCGTCGAAACAGGCGGCAAGGGGGCCTTCGCCCTCCTTTTTGCCGCCGATGGCCGCATGAGCCGCCACGACGGGCGGCGTCGGGAACAAAAGAGTGTCTCCGCGTCGTGCAGCCATCACAGATTCCTCCTTTATGGGGCTGATTTTATCTGTTTTTTGTGGTATACTGAATTTTAGTGTGAAAGTGCAATTTCCGCACTTCCTTATGCGTATCCTTGGCAGGAGGACTTTTACTGCAGCAGCCAGTAGACGCTGCCGTAGAGCACCGCCGCCAGCGTACCGTATACGATGACCGGCCCGGCGATGATGAACATCTTCGCGCCGGTCCCCAGCACACGGCCCTCGGTCTTGAACTCGATGGCCGCACTGACCACCGCATTGGCAAAGCCCGTGATGGGTACGAGGGTGCCTGCGCCCGCTTTCGCGGCCAGCTTCTGGTAGAGGCCCAGCGTCGTCAGCAATGCCGACAGCGCCACCAGCGTGCAGCTGGTGAGCATCCCGGCCAGCTCTTTGTCGAGCCCCATGGTCAGATACCACCCGCGCAGCACCTCGCCCAGCAGGCAGATGCTGCCGCCCACGCCAAACGCCCAGAGGCAGTCCCCGCCCAGCGGCGAGGGCGGGCCGACCCGGCGCACCCTGCGCCCGTATTCCTCAGCCGACATTTTCATCCTGTTCGCCTCCCGGGAATAGGATGTCCGCCCGTGTGCAAAAATATACACACCCTCAACAAGAAAGAAGGTCCATTATGAATTCCTCTGCTCCTCATCCTCACCGCCGACGCCTCACCCGCGCCGAGGTGCGCCGCCGCAGACGCAGCCGTGCCATCCGCCGGGTGGCCGGTCTTACCGTGATGCTCTGCGTCGCCGTAGGCGGCGTCTCCTTCCTGCTCACCCGTCATGCCGTCGTCCCCAGCGCTTCGGCGGCGTCCGCCATCTCCATGCCGGCCCAGAGCATCGCCGATTCCACTGTGAGCTCCGCCGAGAACACCGCTGCGCCTGCCAACGCCCTCGGCCTCACCGCCGACGAGGCCCGCGCCATGCTGGCCGACCCGCTGATGGTGCTGGTGAACCACACCAGCAAGATGCCGGACGACTATACTTTTGATACCAAGGAGTGCGGCTCTGCCACCGCCGTCAACAAGACGCTGCAGACCGTGGCCTGCGACGCCTTCCTCTCCATGCAGAAAGCCGCTGCCGCCGACGGCGTGACCGTCTGGATGCAGAGCGGCTACCGCAGCGTCAAGTACCAGACCAGCCTCTACGAGCGGAAGACCAAATACTACCTCGACAAGGGCTACGACAACGCCACTGCCAAGGAAAAGGCCGCTGCCGTTGTCAACCCTCCGGGATACTCCGAGCACAACTGCGGCCTCGCCGCCGACCTGAACAGCCCGGAGCACACCGGTCTGGACGAGGGCTTCGAGAAGACCGCCGCCTTCCGCTGGCTCTGTGAGCACGCGGGCGACTACGGCTTCATCCTCCGCTACCCCAAGGACGCAGAGGACAAGACGGAGATCATCTACGAGCCCTGGCACTGGCGGTATGTGGGCGTGGAGAACGCCGCTAAGATCAACGCCAGCGGCCTGTGCTTTGAGGACTATATCGAGACTCTGCAGAGCATCGCCGCCGAGGGCTGAATCCACTGGTGAAGAAAAGGTTAAAATTTCACGCTTCGTTTGCAATTCTGCCGTCGATATGGTAGACTATCTTGGGGTTTTGGGCCGACAGTTTTCGGGGCGGCTGGGCCTCAGAATTTTAACGACAAAAGAGGGAAATCTTTTATGAATATTCGTCTGAAACTCGTCCTTTCTGCTGCTGCGCTGGCTGCGGGCTGTGTCCTGCTGGCAGGCTGCGGCGGCTCTGCTTCCTCTGCATCCTCTTCGGCATCCTCTTCGGCCTCCTCCGCAGCCTCCTCCGGGGCTGCCAGCCAGAGCGCCTCTGAGCCTGCTGCTTCCGTCTCCGCCGAGGAGAACGGCGCTTCCGACGCCGTGGCTTCTGCCGTAGACGCCCTGCTCGAGGCTGACCCCATCTCCAACCAGTTTGAGATAACGGCCATGAACATCGAGTACGACTTTGGCCTGAAAGCCGACGATGTGACCAGCTACAAGGGCCTCAAGAGCAACGACAACGGCGACGCCGGTCTGGTGCTGGCCATCCAGCCCGCCGCTGGCAAGGCACAGGACGTCATGGACACCCTCAAGACCTACCAGCAGGACCAGGTGGCTTTCTACGGCAACTATGCTGAGTTTGCACAGGCACAGTCCAACGTGGAGAACGCCATCATCGACGGCGGCGACGACCTCGTGGTGATGGTCATTGCCTCCAACGACTGCTCTTCCGATTTGACCAGCGCCGTGAAGGACGTTCTGGGCAAATAAACAGACTCTCTCGGGCCGGTGCCGTGGCGGCATCGGCCTTTTTCAGCTTTATCACAATGTTAAAAGGAGGCTGACGCCGTGGTCTTCAGCACCATCATCTTTCTGCTGCGCTTTCTGCCCATCACACTGGCGCTGTACTATCTCGCGCCCCCGAAACTCAAAAATACCGTTCTGTTCCTGTGCAGCCTCGTGTTCTACTGCTGGGGCGAGGTGCGTTTTTTCCCGGTCATGCTGGCGCTCATCCTCATCAACTACCTCTGCGGCCTGGGGCTTGAGCGCTTCGAGCAGAACAAGACCGCCCGTCTCATCCTGCTGCTCATCGCGCTGGCGGGCAGTCTCGGGATGCTCTTCTACTTCAAGTATGCAAATTTCGTGCTCAGCAGCATCAATGCCATCTTCGGCACCGGTTTTGCGCCCATTCAGGGCATCAGCGTACTGCCGCTGGGCATCAGCTTCTACACCTTCCAGACACTTTCCTACACCATCGACGTCTACCGCCGGGATGTGAAAACGGAGCATAACATCATTGATTTCGGTGCTTACGTCGTCATGTTCCCCCAGCTCATCGCCGGCCCCATCGTCAAGTACCGGGATGTCTCCGACCGTCTCCACGTCTACAAAGGCCGCTATGAGCTCAAGCAGATCGAGGACGGCATGACCCTGTTCACCTTCGGCCTGGCAAAGAAAGTCCTGCTGGCCGACGCCATCGGTGCGCTCTGGACGGACATCATCGGCGTGGCGGACAGCCCCTCCGTCTCCTTCGTGGGCCTCGCCAACGCCTCGACCCCGCTGGTCTGGCTGGGCGTCATCGCCTACTCGCTCCAGCTCTATTTCGACTTTTCCGGCTACTCCCTGATGGGCATCGGCATGGGCAAGATGCTGGGCTTCGACTTTCCCCAGAACTTCAACTACCCCTATATCTCCGCGTCCATCACCGAGTTCTGGCGGCGCTGGCACATGACGCTGTCCGGCTGGTTCCGGGAGTATGTGTATATCCCCCTCGGCGGCAACCGCAAGGGCCTCAAGCGACAGATCTTCAACCTGTTCGTCGTCGAACTGCTCACCGGCATCTGGCACGGCGCGAACTGGAACTTCATCTGCTGGGGCCTGTACTATTTCGTGCTGCTGGCTCTGGAAAAGCTCTTCCTCCTGCCCTACCTCAAAAAGGGCAGGGTCTGGCCCCATATCTACACCCTCTTCCTCGTGGTCGTAGGCTGGGCCATGTTCGTGGGCAACGACGCAGGCGTGGAGTTCGGCCTGCTGTTCCGCAAGCTTTTCATCCCTTCCGGCGGCGTGATGCCCCTTTACTTCCTGCGCAACTACGGCGTACTGCTGGCGGTCTCCGTCGTCTGCTGCACCCCGCTCATCGAAAAGCTGTGGAAGCTGCTTTCCCGCAATGCCATCACCAAGGCGCTGACCATTCTGGTGCTGCTGACGGTCTCGATGGCTTACGTCGTGGGCAGCACCAACAGCCCGTTCCTGTATTTCAACTTTTAAGAGGAGGCGTGAACGATGGACAAACATTCAAAGCGCTCCGCTTCGATTTTCCGCTATCCGGTCCTTATCGCATTTACCCTGTTTTTTGCCGGGCTGTTCCTGCTGGACCTTGTCACGCCGGACCGGGCCTACAGTGAACTGGAAAACACCACCCTCTCCCAGCGGCCCAGCCTGTCCAGCGTCTCGGCTGATGGGCTGAACAAGTTCTTCACGGCCTACACGAAATACGTCAAAGACCAGGTGGTGGGCCGTGACAACTGGGTCGCCCTGCAGAGCACCGTGGAAACGAAGGTGATGCAGAAGGAGCAGAGCGGCGGCATCCTGCTGGGCAAACAGCACATGATGTTCCCCCGCACCTACGGCCTCGTTTCCAGCGAGACGCGCACCCTGCCCAAGAACACTGCCGCGCTGGAAGCGCTCTGTCAGCGGTACCCGGGCAAGGTCAACGTGATGCTGGTGCCTGCGGCGTCCGCCATCTACCCGGAAAACGTCCCTGCGGGGGCTCCGCTGCTGGACGAGGACAGTTATCTCGACTCGCTTTCCGATGCCGTACAGGCCGCCGGAGGCCGCTTTGTGGACGTGCGGCAGACCCTCACCGCGCACAAAGACGAATATATCTACTACCGCACCGACCACCACTGGACGAGCACCGGCGCATACTACGCCTACAAGCTGCTCTGCGACACGCTGGGCCTTACGCCCTTTGATCCCTCGGCCCACACCGTGCTGACGGCAGACGGCTTCTACGGCACCCACTACTCCAAGGCGCGGACGCCGGACGCAGAACCGGACACCATCACTTATTATGACCTGCCGAACGAACTGACCATCTACTCGGTCAGCGGCCCCGGCCAGCCCGCCGACGGCGAGACGACCGGCCTTTACGACACGGCCAAGCTGGACGTTTACGACAAGTATGCCATGTTCCTCCACGGCAACAACGGCCTGAGCCGCATCAAGGGCGACGGCACCGGGCGCATTCTCGTCATCAAGGACAGTTACGCCAACTGCTTCGTGCCTTACCTGACGGCCAACTACGCCGACATCGACGTGGTGGATTTCCGCAATTATAACTACGGGCTGGACAAGCTCATCGCGGACAACGATTACGACCAGCTCCTCGTGCTCTACAGTTTCGACAGCTTCAAAAGCGACCCCTACCTCTACCGGGCCGGCGTAGCGGGCTGATACCGGGAATTATTGCAGTATTTTTCCACAAACTTCCGAGGTATTTTTCATGCATTTTCCCGGGTTTTTGTGGTTTCTGTCCAAAACCCTTGCACAAAATCCAGCGTTGTAGTAGAATGATGCTGTCAGAGATGTTTGCTCTGCAAGAGGGATCTTTGCAGTGCGGTGCGCCGCCTGCTGATATGAAGGAGTGATTCTTTATGAAGAAATATATGGAATTGCCTGCTGATTACGCAGTGCTTTCTGACGATGAGATGACCTACACCACCGGCGGCAGCGCTGTTGGCGGCATCGTCACCATCGTGGGCGTGGCCGTTCTGGCATCCAGCTATGTCTGGGGCATCTCGCAGGCCAGAGACTGGCTGAGCGTTGACAGCAACCGCAGGGGCAATCCTCTCACCGTCATGGGCCGTGCAATGGACGCCATCAGCGACGATATGTCCAAATCGCCTTCCAACTTCCTGCGTGACGTTGTTTCCACCGGTACGGTGGTGGCTCTCGCTCCCCTGAGCGCGCTGCTGCTCATCCTGTAAGTTTCCCCTTCGGCTTTTCGGGAACTTCTATCTTTTGTCAAAGCGGCGCACACCGCGCCGTCTTGGGATATTGTTCGTAAAGGAGTGCTATTATGGAAAACATCATGATGCTGCCCGCTTCCTACTGCGTGATGAACGAAGAGGAAATGACCTATACCACCGGTGGTGCCAGTGCTATTCAGGCTATCGCTGCATGGGTCTTCCCTCCTTATGCATGGCTTGCGGGCGTCACGGCTATCCGTGATTACCGCAAGAAGAACCCTAATACTTGGACTCAGGACGGTTTGGACTATTTCGCAAATGATATGGGGAAGAGTGTATCTAATTTCCTCTATGACCTGGCGTGTGCCAGTTGGGTTCTGGGTACCTCCGCTACCGGAATTGGCCTTGTGATTAACGCAGCTATTATCCTGCTTTAATAACTCAGGAGACTCCAAAGAACAACAAAGGCGGCGGCTCTTCCCGCAAGGGAAGGGCCGCCGCCCTCTTTTTATCTGTCCATACAAAAGCAGAGGCACCCGAACCGGATGCCTCTGCCTGTTTATGGACGTGTTGATTTAGTTATTGAACATATCCTTCAGCTTTTTGAAGAAGCCCTTGCGCTTTTCGTAGTTATCCTCTTTCAGGGTACCCTCGAACTTCTTCAGGGCCTCACGCTGGGTACGGCTGAGCTTCTTGGGGATCTCGACCTCGCACTTGACGTACATATCACCGCGGCCTCTGCCATTCACATACTGGACGCCCTTGCCGCGCAGGCGGAAGGTGGTGCCGCTCTGAGTGCCTTCCGGCACATTGACCTCGACCTTGCCGTCGATGGAAGGCACCGTGATGGTATCGCCCAGGACAGCCTGACTGTAGGTGATGGGGAAGACGACGTAGATGTTGTTCTCGTCGCGCTGGAACACCTCGCTGGGCTGGACAGTCACCGCCACGATGACGTCACCTGCGGGGCCGCCGTTGGTGCCGGCATTGCCCATGCCCGAGAGGCGGAAGCCCTGATCGTCGTCGATGCCCGCAGGGACATTGGCCTCCAGAGTCTTCTTGACCGCGATGGTGCCGCTGCCGTGGCAGCTCTTGCAGGGGTTCTTGATGAGCTTGCCCTTGCCGCCGCAGCGGGAGCAGGGCTGCTGGGTCTGCATGACGCCGAAGGGCGTACGCTGCTGACGAATGACAAAGCCTCTGCCGCCGCAGTCAGGGCAGGTCTCCGGGCTGGAACCGGCGGCGCAGCCGCTGCCGTGGCACTCGGTACACTCCTGCTGACGGGTAATGGTGATGTTCTTCTTGCAGCCATGCACCGCCTCGTCAAACGTCAGGGTGATGCGCACCCGGATGTCCTGGCCCTTGCGGGGGGCGTTGGGATTCGCCGAACGGCTCGAGCCACCAAAACCGCCGAAGCCGCCGCCAAAGATGTCGCCGAAAATATCGCCAAGGTCAACACCGTCGCCGCCAAAACCGCCAAAGCCGAACCCGCGCCGAAAGAAAAAGAGCACAAAACCGTTGCTCCCGCACCGAAACCCGCGGCAGAGCCTGATCCGGAAGCTCTGCGGGAACGGATTGAAACCATTCGAAATTCCGTTCATGTCGAACATCCCAAAGGCAAACATAAAACCATGCTCACCGACTTGGACAACCACACTTGCCGCTGGCCGATCGGCGACCCCAAAGACGAAAACTTTCATTTCTGCGGCCGCAAAATCAAAATCGGGCAGACTTACTGCGAAGAACACGCCGCTGTTGCTTATGTTAAAGCCACCGGTAAGAAATAGACTTTGTAAATTATTAACCAATTCTGTGTTAATTTAGTCTGAGTAAGTTTAATTTAGGGGATTTGAAAAAATGTCTATGGGGAGTCTTATAGCTTTTATTGCCGGTTTTGTTGTCGTTATCGGTTCCATTATGTCGGCAACCGACAAACCGATGGCTTTCATAGACATCCCGAGTACTGTCTCT
>ENA-UAML01000417-UAML01000417.1-human-gut-metagenome-genome-assembly--contig:-NODE-417-length-14246-cov-5.001339_pt1 | contig 14246 bp, 10 predicted proteins | sample MGYA00244211_ERZ654495 | MGnify/ENA primary metagenome ERZ654495 (study PRJEB26926, sample SAMN06164685) | human gut metagenome | biome: ENVO:00009003; feature: ENVO:2100002; material: ENVO:00002003... | reverse complement strand
AGCGTCAGATGTGTATAAGAGACAGGTATAATAATCATGTACGTTTTTCTGACCGACAGAAAATTATAGATACCGTAAATTTGAATCCACGAGATCGTCATATCATGGCTAATAGGTTTTCTAAAAAATAACAATGTAAGTACGCGAAAAATAGATTCTGGAATTTTATAGAGACAGTTCTGATTAGGAACAATCTTATGCGAGAAGCTGGAATACTGTTGCTTAGAGCGGTTTTATCAAAGATTATGTTCTAAAACCTAATGCTTTTGTGACAAATTAAGTCATACATCTTAGATATAATAGTTTGTATTAGCGGGTTCAATTTTTTGTTAGATTAATAGAGAGGTGGTTAATAGCGTCTTTACATAGAGCTATGATGATACGGTTTCATGAAGGTTCTTTTTATATCAAGATCACGTTGTAAATGTTGCCCTAAAGAAACTAAAAGGACTTGATCCGGATAGAGATTTAATGAGCATACAGAGATGAACGAAAGAAAGAGCATAGATAGAAAACTCTTTGCCGATTTGGCGAAGGAAGTTGGCCTGAATACCTCGCATTTGGAGGCGTTGGGCGAAAGGCAACATTGGGAGATTGTCGTTGGTGGCGATATGCTTGAAAGGCTGGTTGAGATACAACATCGGTTCGAACGGCTGGCTGTAATGGGTGACGATGAGTACCGGGGATTCTATATCGAGGTGCCGCGGCCTACGCCGGAAGAGTGGGGGAATGCCGAGGAGTTGATTGCTTCGGGGGAATATGACAGCCGTGAGGTATTCTTAGCTGATTGGCTTGCATTCAACCCGATGGAGACCAGGTGGTTCCATGTTGCCTCAAGCCGATATGGGGCTTCCCGGTCAATCCGTGTTACGGACCGGAAGCGGACCCGTTTTATCATCACGAATAGCCCCAAGTGTGCGGATGCAGAACCAGATGATACGTGGTGCAGGGAGAACATAACCCGTCTCTTTGATTATCTGGAACGGATGATTGACGTCGTTGTCGCGAATCCCGAAGGGTTCAACGATTACGTGGCGCATAACCTGCCGTACCAGCAGCGTACGGGAAGGATTGCACAAAGGGAACTTAACCGCATAGTACCGAATTGCAAAATTGAGGTGGAAGACCAGGAAACGGCTATCAAGGCTTTGGAAGATTCGGCCCACGGGCGTTCTGTGCCGCCCTTGGAGAACATGACTATCCGGCAGTATTGCATTTATTACCGCATTGCCAACGAGGCGTATGAGGCTTATTATCGGAAACGGGGCGCCAGCGGACGTGTTTATGAAAATCCGCAGGATGTCCCGGAAGAGTTGCGTGATGTAGCCTACTACAAGCGGATGAAGTTTGTGGATGTGGAGGCCCTGCACGACATCGACAGTCCGGCGGATTTCATACGGTTTGCAACGGACCACTACGGTGAGTTGGGACTTTCGCGTCTGAATATCTTTGCCTCAAACAAGCGTCAGCAGGGCTGGATGATTGTTGTTTCCAACAGTTATTCGGCTAATGTAGGGCTGGCTATTGAGGTGGCTACTGCCTTGTATAAGGCCGGAGCGCCGCTACTGATCTACGACGCAGAGAAGCTGCTGCGAATCCTGCGGGAAGAGGATTGGGTGCGGCTGATTCCCGACTCCTTTCACAACTATATGGGTTATCAGGAAGAGGGCATTGTCTATGAGCTGCCTTGGGAATACGAATGCTCGGATGATGGCGACTCGGTTTTGACTAAGGAGCAATACCATGCGATTGTGTCTCATGCAGAATGGCAGCCCGAGGAGCCGGTGAAACCCATCGTTTGACAGATTGATGGTAATGAGAAACTAGGCTTATCTCCATGCGTATGGAGGTAAGCCTAGTTTTTTTGTAAAAACGCTTTATATAGACATTTCTTTTTGGAAAATACGAAGTTCTATTGGGCTTTTATATCTGAATTATATATATTTGCATTAAACTATAAGTCTTTTGGTTTATGAAGCAACTCAACAGGATAAAGATAGTATTGGTAGAGCAGAATAAAACAGCTAAATGGCTATCAGAGCAGATCGGTAAAAATGCCTGTTCTGTATCTCGTTGGTGTACCAATAGCTCTCAACCCGATTTAGAAACGCTATTTCGTATCGCAGAGATTCTAAAGGTGGATGTGAGGGAGTTGATTCATGTCGAAAAAGATCAAATGAGCAATTAATATGGTCCTGATGTTGTCCCAGCATGGCAAAGGTATAAGAAGGGACAATAGTTTTAATGCAAAATATATAAAATGAAAGCATCTGATAATATAAGCCCTATCTTGAATAATCCCTATGAGGAACCAAAGTGGCATTATGATGTTACTCTCGATGGCAATCTCGATTATTCAAGGATTTTGGCAGGCAGAAGGCCGTACGCAGCCAATCTTACAGTTGTTCCGAACGCAACTCCTAATAAAGCATTATTTTCGGCAGAAGACATTTCACTGGATGATGAGAATGCGAACTTTATAAATGGCATTAGACAAGTTGTAAAAGAATGGAGAGAGCAAGGTTATCCAAAGGTTACCCGTACAACTCGTGATCTTCTGGAGTTTTGGTTCTCTAACCCGGAAAGAGAGCTCAGCAAATCTCTTTTCTTTTGTCAACGGGAGACTGTGGAAACGGCTATCTACCTTAACGAAGTGGCTCCTCGTGATCCTAATTTGGGTAGAAGCATCCTTCATGAACTTGACATGCGCAGACAAACCGTATCGGATTTGTATGAAGATGTTTTACCGCGTACAGCGTTTAAGATGGCCACTGGCACAGGAAAGACTGTCGTAATGGCCATGCTAATCCTGTATCATTATGTAAATAAGAAAGAAAACCCTCAGGATACACGGTTCGCAGATCATTTTTTGATTGTGGCGCCGGGCATTACCATTCGAGATCGGCTTGGTGTCTTGTATATTGATGCGTCCGGTAAATCGGCTTATGATAAATTGGATTACTATCACCAACGGGAACTTATACCTGAGAAATACGTTCGGTTGCTTGGTGGGCTTAATTCTGTAATCACTATCACCAATTATCATCAGTTTGAGCCCAAAGTTTACACAGGCAAGAAATCAAGTCCTTTTGACGGGAAACTCAAATATGAGGATGGCGAGATGGTCAAGCAAAAGGACAAGGAAGAATTTACCTCTGTTCTGTCGCGTCTTCTCGGCAAAAATATGAAGGGGAAGCGCATCGTTGTGATCAACGATGAGGCGCACCATTGTTATCTCCCTAAAGATTCCGGTTCAAAAAGAAGATCGGAGGAGGAACAGGAGACCGACGAGGAGAACAAGAACGCCATGGTATGGTATGAGGGATTGCGTCAGATGAAAAAACTTGGCTATAAAGTTCAAGAGGTATATGATCTCTCCGCAACGCCATACTATTTGAAAGGATCGGGTTATACGCCATATTCTTTGTTCCCGTGGGTCGTAAGTGATTTTGGCCTAGTGGATGCCATAGAGAGCGGACTTGTCAAGATTCCGTTTCTGCCGACCATGGATTCATCGCATGACCTCGATGAGCCTAAATTGCGTAATATATACCAGCACATCAGTAAGGAGTTGCCCAAGAAAGGCCAGAAAAAGGCCAAGAAGGAGGCTAAAGAGAACGGCGAGGAGCGCCCTCTGGGCGAGAAAGCCCCCAATCTGCCCTCCTTGCTGAATCTTGCGTTGGAGCAGTTTGTCAAAGATTATGAAGATTACGACAAGGGAATAAGACAAAGTAACGAAGCTGTAAAGAACTTGTTTACGGCGCCTCCTGTCTTCATCGTCGTTTGTAACAACACGACTGTTTCCAAAGAGGTGTTTAAATATATGGCTGGATATGAAACGGTCGATACCGAAGGAAATGCCATCTATGTGGACGGACATTTTGAAATTTTCTCCAATTACCAAAATGGCATTCCCAAAAGACGACAGCCGTCGCTTCTTATCGACAGTATTGCCATTGACGAGGCAGGAGCAATCGTTGACGATGATTTCAAAAAGGTTTTTGCTGATGAGATTCAACAGTTCAAACGGGAATATGTTACTCTTCATGGCTCCGGAAGTGCGGATACCCTTTCCGATGGGGACATTCTCCGGGAAGTAGTCAACAGCGTAGGAAAACAGGGAAAACTTGGCCAGGATATTCGTCTTGTTGTTTCGGTTTCCATGCTTACCGAGGGTTGGGATGCAAATACGGTAACCCATATCTGTGGGGTGCGAGCTTTTGGTTCGCAGCTTCTGTGTGAGCAGGTTGCCGGTCGAGCATTGCGCCGTCAAAATTACAATCTGGTAGCATACGATAAGGAGGGAAACGAGATTGATCCGAAGAATATTAAGAAATACAAGAAAGAAAATATCGTCTGGAAGTTCCCTCCCGAATATGCCCACATTATTGGGGTTCCGTTTAAGACCTTCAAGGGTGGAGGGGCTGGTACTCCGCCGCCGCAGAAGCCGAAGACGGTTATTCGGGCTCTTGACGAAAGGAAGAATCTGGAGATCCGATTCCCCAATATCGTAGGCTACCGTAGTGAGAACGAGATGGGGCATATTGATGCCGATTATACGGGCGAACCGAAGTTCAAACTGAACTTTACGGAGATTCCCGAGGAGACCATTCTGTCAACGCCCATCGGTGATGATATGAAGGTGCTGAAAAAGGATTACCATGATCTGCGCGACGCCCAGGTCGTATATGTCCTTACGCAAAGACTGATCCAGCAATATTATACCGACCATGAGAAGGGCCGCGAATTCCAACTCTTCGGGCAACTGAAACGGATTGTCGAGAAGTGGTATAATACCCAGATTGAGGTTATCGGAGGCGATGGTTCCGTCGAGATGCGCCGACTGGTTATATTCTGGAATCAGAAAGAGACGGCAACCTCGATATATGAGGGAATCAGACGGGCCAATACCGACAGCGAACAGATCAAAGCGGTTCTGAACTATTACAACCCAGAGGGCAGCACCCGCTATGTGTACGGTGCTACCTCGAAAGAGGTCTACCCGACGGTAAAGAGCCATGTCAATTATGTGGTGGCCGACACGGACTCCTGGGAGCAGATTGCCGCCAAGACATTGGAGGAACTGCCGCAGGTGGTGTGCTATGTGAAGAATCATTTTCTTGACTTCAAGATCCCGTATCTTATCGGAGCCATCGAGCATCTGTATGTGCCCGATTTTATTGCGATGGTTAAAACGAAGAGCGGCGCAGAGGTGAATCTTATCATTGAGATCTCGGGCCTCTCTAACGACAGACTGGGACACAAGGATTTCAAGCGTAAATACGCCAAGGATTTCTGGCTTCCTGCCGCAAATAATCTCGGGACCCATGGCGTGTGGGATTACATCGAGGTGACCGATATTGATAATATAAAAGCTATATTAACCCATAAAATCAACTCGTTATGAGCAACAAAAACAACAATATATATCCCGTAGGAGCTATCAAGCACGATGATGAGCACCGTGCATCCATCCCCACGACCGAGCTGGCCGGTGAGGAGTCGCTGGTTGTGGAGTCCATGACCCCAGAAGGCCGGTATTCGCAGTTCAAACACGAGTTCGATCGTGGACGGGATCCGGAACTCTATTGGCTGGATAAGTACAAGAACGATGACGAGGAGACCCTGTCTCCCGATTTGCGGGTCGATACGCGCTCTTTGTATCGCCATGAGGAGATTAATCCCGAGATGATTATCAATCAGCTTTATGCGATAAAGTCCGATGATAATGCATCCGGTATGGCTTCACTTTTTGGCAATGAGATGCCGAAAACGACGTATGAAGACGAATTTCAGCGTATTACCGAATATTATAAGCACAATGCCGACTGGCGTAACCGGTTGATTCAGGGCGATTCCCTTCTGGTGATGAACTCTCTGCTGCAACGGGAGGGAATGGCCGGCCGGGTGCAGATGATCTATATCGACCCGCCCTACGGCATCAAGTATGGCTCCAACTGGCAGATGAAACTCAATAACCGCGATGTTAAGGAGAACGACGAGTCGCTCTCTGGTGAGCCGGAGATGATCAAGGCCTTCCGGGATACCTGGGAACTGGGTATCCACAGCTATCTCTCTTACCTGCGCGATCGCCTTGTGCTTGCCCGTGAACTGCTTACCGAATCAGGCTCCTGCTTTGTGCAGATTTCGGATGACAATGTGCATCTTGTCCGGAATCTGATGGATGAGGTATTTGGAAGCGAGAATTTTGTCAGCCAAATAGTCTATCAAAAAACTTCTGGTGCTGGTAGCCCTGGAGAGTTACTTGCCCCTGCTGCCGTTGTTGATTATATTTTATGGTATGCAAAAGATAGAGAATCTGTAAAATATCGTAAATTATTCGAAGAAAAAATTTTCGGAGATGATCCTCATTACAATTCGTTAGAATTGTCGGATGGATCAAGGATGTCTATTGGAGACTGGGAGAAGGAAAATAATACGACATTTAATTATATTAAAAGGCCTAAAGGTTGCCGGGTTTGGAGAACAGATAATTTAACAAGTCAAGCAGGAGATGAGAATGTTCGTTTCCCAATAGAATACGCAGGAAGAACTTGGACTATCTCAAAAGGAAGTTGGAAAACGAGTAAAAAAGGAATAGAGCGACTTAAAGAATTAAATCGTCTTATTCCTGGTGTAAATTCTCTCCAATATATTCGTTATTACGATGATTTCCCATATATAATGATAACGAATCTATGGACAGATATATTGGGAATACAGAGTAGAAAAGATCCAAAAGTATATGTTGTTCAGACAAATCCAAAGGCTATTCAGCGTTGCATTTTGATGACTACCGATCCCGGCGATTTGGTGCTGGATCCGACCTGCGGCAGTGGCACAACAGCCTATGTCGCCGAGCAGTGGGGACGTCGTTGGATTACGATAGACACCTCGCGCATTGCCCTCAATATCGCCAAGAAGCGTTTGACAACGGCGGTATTCCCCTATTACGAGTTGTTCGACAAGGAGCACGGCAATGTCCGTCAGGGGTTTGTCTATAAGACGGTTCCGCATATCACATTGAAATCGCTGGCCAATGATCTGGAACCCGATGAAGAGATTCTGTATGATCAGCCCAATGAGGACAAGAAGAAGATGCGTGTCGCAGGGCCCTTTACCGTAGAGACGTTGCAAAGTTTCAATGTGGTAAATCCGGATGCGATCGGGGTGGACGAACGGAACGAAACGGAGGATTTTCAGGAACGGGTATTTGCACACCTCAAGACGTCGGGCATTCGCAACGGTGCCAAGAACGAGCAGGCCATATTCTACAATATCGAGGCGGTAGCCAATCCCTACCTGCATGCCAAAGGATACTACAAGGATGCGGAGGGTAAGGAACGTCTGGCTTATTTCCACATCGGCCCCAAGTTCGGATCGGTGAGCAAGCGTGCCGTGAGCGAGGCGCTCAAGGAGTTCCGCGGGATCGCCCTTAATGAAGGGGCTTCGTGGTTGTGTGTACTCGGATTCTCGTTTGAGGATAATATCAACGAGAAGGATTACAACCTGGGATCGTTTGTCGTAAGCAAGGTGCGTATGCATGACGACCTCATGCAGGACGGACTGCTCAAAAAGGACAAGGGCGCCGGCGCATTTATCACCATCGGAGAACCGGACATCGCCCTTGTGGAGGATGAGGGTGGAAAAACGGTGCATGTCGAGATTCAGGGACTGGATATTTACGATCCGATCAAAGACATCGTCAAGCCGCGCTCGGTGGAAGATATTGCCTACTGGGAAATTGACGACGACTACAATGGAGAGCAATTCGTTGTAAGGGGCTTGCATTTCTGCGGCGGTTCGAAGAAGGAGTTCGAAGCCTGGAGAAAAGGGTTGCAATCGGTCGCCCCGGGCAAAAACAAAAAAGGAATCGAGAAAACGCTGCGAATCGTTTTCAACGAAGAGATGTGGGATACCCTTTATGATTTCCGCAGCCATCCGATAGAGAAACGAGCCGGTCGCAAGATTGCGGTCCGTGTCATCTCGCAGTTCGGCGAAGAGTCAACGAAGGTGCTAACAATCTAAAATGATTATACTATGGAGCTCTCAATGATGGAACAACTGTGCTTTAGTACAGTACGTATTGAAACACAAGATGTTCAGAAGAATTGTTATTCGGGAACAGGGTTCTTTTTTAATCTATCTGTCGATGATAATGTTGTACCTCTTATTATTACAAATAAACATGTAGTAAAAGGCATGGTTAATGGGAGGTTTGTCTTAACAGAGCAAGATAAGGATGGGAATCCGATGTATAAACAACATTTCCCTGTTGAAATAGAGCATGATTTTGAGAAACATTGGATAATGCATCCTGTTCCAAATATTGATTTATGTGTAATGCCCATAAACCCAATTTTAGAATTGGGAAACAAACAATATGGGAAAGTGTTTTTTTATAGAGCTTTTGATAATTCTTTAATACCTGTTGATGAAAAGCTATCCGAGATAGATATAGCAGAAGAAATATTTATGATAGGATACCCCAATGGATTGTGGGATTCTGTAAATAATATGCCTATTGTCAGACGGGGGACTATGGCAACTAATATTTCGCTGAATCATAATGGCCGGAGAGAATTTGTTATCGATGCAGCATGTTTCCCGGGATCCAGTGGTTCGCCCGTTATTCTTTTTAATAAAGGTGGTTATACGGACAAACGGGGAAACCTTAATTGGGGTAAAGGGCGTTTAATGCTTCTAGGAATCCTGTATGCAGGTCCCCAATTGACTGTTACAGGTGAAATAGAAATAGTAACAGTCCCGAACCTTCAACAAAAGCCATTGGCGGTATCACATATACCAAACAACTTGGGATATATTATTAAGTCAGATGCGATATTGGATTTTGTGCCGATTATCAAATCGTTGGTATAAATGCTTGGTGCTTTATCAAGCAGCAGGAAATGGGAATAATTCGGATATTGCGGCTAATTATATGGCTTTTGTGTAAAGAAAGACGGTTAGACTGCTGCACTTTTAGAATTAACTGGTAAGAACTGATGAGGCATTAGGAATGTTGTTAGAGTATATTATTAGGGAGGGGCTCTTTATAAATTAATCAGATTTATAAAGTAATTTCTGCCCATCTGCCGGCAAGACCGGCGGACTATTAGCGGTCGCACGAGGCGGCCGCTTTTTGTGTGCCTGTTTCATGACTTTATCGTCTTAATCCTGTTCTTGGTTTCTTGCCCAATAGGAGAGTAGCAGCACGGGCACAGCGGCGGGCCCATTGCAGGTCGTCATCGTCCTTGTCACGCCAGGGAAGATCGCTCTGCGAACCTCCGCCACCACCTCCGGTAGACACGGCGGGCGTATCAAGCATTCCGACAAAGATTGCTACAGCTACGTCGGTCAGCTCGCTGCTGTTGGCAACCTCCCGGTAGTCGAACTCTTCATTGAAATAGTCAAGTACCCGCTCCGGGATATAGAAACGCTGTTCCCTTCCGCTATTGGAAGAAAGCGTGTAGGACACCGAGCCGGAACGATAGTGGGTATAATCCATATCGGCAACCGGTCTTTGAACAGGTTCTGGCCTATGGATTTGAGAAGTATTGACCTGAGCGGCAAGCCTCTCCCGATAGTGGAGTTTTTGCCAGGTTCGGGGAAGTTTGGAAATCATCAGGTTACGGGCCACTCCCAGTTCAGAAGCCTTGTATTTGGTATTTCCTTTGAGGATCGCATATCCACGGAGAACATCTTTCTTATCTTTCCGTTCATATACGGAATAGCCTCTCCGGGCAAGTGCCTTCTTGTATTCTTCCCATGACCACGATGGCATGGTTCTCAATACCTCCATGCACTCTCTGCTTACTTCCGGAATGTTGCGACTTCGGATTTCTTCCGCAGTCTTCCAGCCACGTTTCACTGCAACTCGCTCGGCTGCACGTTGTGCCCGAAGATGAATGTTATGGTCATTGTTGATGTTCCCGTTTTCATCAAAACGGCAAATTGCAGCATGGAGATGGGGAACTTTCCCTTTGGATTCCATGTGCAGGTAAACCGTGTATTTGCTGTTGGCCAGATTGGTCGGGCTGGAACGGACTTTCCCGTCCTTGCCGGTAATCGTTTGTTTGTCGAACTCTTCGGCAAATTCGTGCCATAGCTTTTGCCAGTCCTCAATGTCATAGAAACTGGTATGCTCAGGCGATGGACTCAACTCTATTCTGATTATGGAATTCTTTATCGGCCGATGCTGGGAAAGGGTCAACTGCATGGAGTTCCATATTCCCATAGCGTCCAGATCAGGGGGCAACAGATTGTCCAATACCCGATATATTTTTTCCGGATGCTTCTTGTGCTTTGATTCGCCAGTAATATAACGAAGGTCATTAATACCGTAAGATATGGCTTTGGCTTTTGCAATCATTTTTCTTCGGATTGAGGGTTGGACGGAATTTTGTTTTTCTCCTTTACGGCTTCCAGGAATTGGCAGACGCCTTCGGCAACATTGGAAAGTTCTCCGAGCCAGCCGACCATGAACGGAATCTGATTGAACATTACCATCCGCTGCTTTGTGGACATTCCGTGAAGTGCGGAGGTATATTTTACGAGATCAGACCGACAATTGTCTAGATTCTGCAGCAGTGCCGCCTCTTCTTTCGTGAGCCTTGCTTTGGGTTTGAAGTTATACGCACATGACAATATGTAGTCGCTTACGGTCATGCCGCATTGTTTGGCCAGTGATTTTATATGGTCTCTCTGGTTGGGAGTGACTTTTGCCCCGACAAAGACGCTTCTTGTTTCTTTCGGGGAAGTTGATGTATTGACAATATCTTCTTTCATTTGAATCGTTGTTATAATGGTTGAAAAGGTGCGAACTTGCGAGTACCGTACTGGCGAAGGAACTGAGCAGGCAAGAGCGCCAATGTACAACCGTAACGCAGTGAGGTTATACCTTGGCATATCTCGAAACAGTTACCTGTTTATTCTTCCCCGCAAGCCATATCGGATGCGTATAATGAATTGGCACTTGGACAGGGAAATGCAGGATCTTATTATCCACTAAAAGAGGGGAGAAAATGAGTATCTCACATGATGATTTCCTGCCGACTTTGCTTTATTCTAATATATACGCCCCTGCAATAAAGTAAAGTTGTACTCAGTAATGGCATTCCGGATTGAGAATATAATTTTTTCCCTCCTTTATGACCATCTGCTTGTTGCCAAGAAAGGTGGCTACTTTGACAGCCTTGTTGTAGCCGAGCTTTACATTGTGCAATCCGTAAGCTTCCTTCAGACGTTCCAGGTAGTCATCATAACTGCCGATATTGCCATTGGCAAAAGCGGCATCCACTGCAGCACGATGTACAGGCTCCGGAATCTCCCTCTCCGGATCGAACGGTTCTTTGGTTGGTCGCCCGCTCTTCTTCTCTTTGGACAGATATGGTTCTACCAGTTCGGGCAGAACGTCTTCGTTTATGCGGAAAGCGAAAGGTTCAAAGTCCCGGTCCCGGATGTGCACAGCTTCGACCACACTTATGGCTTTGTCCTCTTTGTCCACTTCTACCTGCAGGATGGTTTCCGCCTTGTTGTTTAGTTCCGTGCCGATGTGACCACGCGCATGTTCATCATTCTTGTTCTGATGCAGGACAGTATGGATATGGATTTGTTTGTCGTCCGTCCACTGCATGAATTTCGAGATAACTTCGGTAGATTCACTGGATGAATTGATGTCGTAAAGGAAATCACGGATGCCATCTATAATGACCAGACCCAAATCAGGTGTGGTGCCGATAGCTTCTTCGACTATCAACAGACGCACTCTTGGTGCAAACTTGCGCAGAGACAACATAATCAGATTTTCCGGCACCTTGTCATCCGGCATTTCCGCCAGACGCAGGATGCGCCTCAGTACCTGTTGACAATGATGGCGTCCCTGCTCCGTGTCGATATACAGAATCTTCCTCTTGTTCTCGGGGAACATGGAGCGGTAACGAAGAATAGTGCGACCACTCAATGCTGATGCGGCAATGGCCGAAACGTTGAAAGTCTTCTTGCTTTTGGCTTTCCCGATGGAAGCGCTGAAATTCCCCAATGTGCCTATAACAGCATCATCCACCATCAACACCGCCGGCGCTTCTTCATAGTTATTCGTGACGCTCACGGCTGCTTCCTCTATATAAACAGCCAGTTCCTCACGTGAAGATATCGTTTCGTCCGTCTTCTCCATCATTACCAGTTTTTAAGGTTAGGTTTACGGCGATGGGAAGCGAGCATGGCTTCGTTCTCTTCCTCGAAAGTTTGCGGAGTCGGATTCTTTCGGGAGGATTCCAGCCATTTGTCCAGTTCATCCCGGTAGATGTATAGATGTTTCCCTTGCTTGATGACTGGAATATCATCTTTTTTGACCTTGTAATAAAAGGTCGATAACGGCATTTTGAGATAGGTGCAAGCTTCCTGCACGGTCATGGGGACGTGCATGTTTTCTTTGGCTTCATGCTGCTTGGACAGTTTTTCTGTCAGCAGATTCTCCATGCTTGCAATCCGGTCGCAAAGTTCGCCGACTACTGCCGGCAAGTCATTGAATGTAAGTTGGTCTGTTTTCATATTATAACTTTTTAATCGTTTAACATGCTGCGAACCAACCCAATGAAGTTTTGCAGAACAATACAGACCGGATTAATTATTTCATCTGCATACGTTTTTTGTTACGACTCATCGTTATCTGTTTCCAAATGGAAGCGATAGTCTCCCTTTTCAGGTACATCAATTGGAATCTGACTTGCTACCTGATCCCGCAAATTAAGCCTGAGATATTCAATACTCGCGTTTTCTAGTTCGTATGGAAATGATTCTTTGATAAAGACGGCTCTTTTCGCCAATGGTACTCTCAATCGTTCACCTACATTCCACGCCAGATGACGAAGTCCCGGTGACCGTAGCGGATTGTCAATATTGGAACGAATCGGTTTGTAGAGCTCCGGCTGATCACAAGCCATGTACTCAATATTGGAAATGAGAGTCGCTATAGCCTCTTTGGAGAGATAGGGAGTAGTCTTTATGGTTACATATTCCCGAATCGCATCCATAACCTTTACCTGCCTTTTCAGTTCTTTCTCTTTGAGTTCTTCCAGAATGGAATCATACTTTTCCAAATGAGATTCATTGGAACAATCGGGGATGACAGGCTCTTGATTTGACTGTAGGGATGGAGCATACTCCTGTTTAGAAGAATCCGCCGGTTGTTCGGTAGGCGGTGTTTCAGCAATACAAACAGGCTCTATGGTGCTCTCTGATTCTATAACAGGAGAGGATTGTTCACCAAAAAAGAAGTGGATAGGATTTTTCGTCAGCCAATTATAGAAAAATTTCTGCAGGACTCCACACAATATGATGGACATCGCCAGTCCGAGAATTACAGGAGTTGTTATGCGCATGATGTTGATGTCATGGCAAAGGGTAAAATAAGTGGCTATGGCCGCAAAAATGATGACGGATAGCGCAAGGATAAAACTTATTTTCTTAGTTCGGATTTGTTCTGTATTTGTCATCTTCTATCACTATTTGGAATTACTGTACGCCAAAGTTATGTGCGTTATTCCAGATACTGATAAATAATGAGTTATAATCGTCCGATTTTACACAAAAATTACGGATATAGTCCGATTTTTCGCTCAAAATCAAACTATATCCGCTAAAACAGGTGGTCAAAATACCTGTCAGTCTTTCCGCATCAGGGTGATTTTCTTGCTGGCTTCACGCTTGTTGCTGTCCACTACTTTCATGTACCTTTGGGTTGTGGTTATACTCTTGTGAGCCATCATGCTTTGTATGGTGCGGATGTCCGTTCCGGCAGCCGCTTGCAGCGTAGCAAATGTCCTACGATAGGAGTGGAATGTAATCTTCTTGGTGATTCCAGCCGAACGGATCCACCCTTTCATGTAAGTTTGAGTCCAGCAGCGCTGTAACCCTTTGAATACCATTCCCCGCTTGTCAGGGCTGTAGCCGATCAGGTCCAGTGCTTCCTCGCTGATGGGGATGATGTCCTCGGAGCGGTTCTTCTTGGTGACGATGTGTACGCACTTGCCACCGGCCGAATAGTCCACGATGTCCTCCCAGCAGAGGGCGAGGATGTCGCTGATGCGCAGACTGGTCATGCACGAGAAGAGCGATGCCGTCTTTAGCACAGGCTTCTTGCAGGGTGTCTCGGCCAGCTTGTAGAGTTCTTCCACTGAAAGATAATCCTTGACCACATCCTCCGTTTCAATCTTGTCCAGGAAATCATTGACATTGGTCTTTAT
>ENA-UAML01000409-UAML01000409.1-human-gut-metagenome-genome-assembly--contig:-NODE-409-length-14400-cov-10.095573_pt1 | contig 14400 bp, 10 predicted proteins | sample MGYA00244211_ERZ654495 | MGnify/ENA primary metagenome ERZ654495 (study PRJEB26926, sample SAMN06164685) | human gut metagenome | biome: ENVO:00009003; feature: ENVO:2100002; material: ENVO:00002003... | reverse complement strand
GGACACAAGGATTTTCAGTCCTTTGCTCTACCAACTGAGCTATGGCACCATCATTCTTGCTTTTTGCGAGTGCAAAGATAGACGTTTTTTATCAATCTCGCAAATTTTTGAACAATTTTCTTGTCAAAAATGCACGCGTTTCAGAATTTTACTGTATCTTTGCACCCGCAAATCGGGATTTAGCGCAGTTGGTAGCGCACTACGTTCGGGACGTAGGGGTCGCTGGTTCGAGTCCAGTAATCCCGACAGCAAGCGGTGGAAAGACAACGACTTTCCACCGCTTTTTTCGTTATCGGCACATCGGAATACCGCCATCAGCGATACGCATACTTGCCAGACATCGACCGAAAACGCACGTTACGCAGGGAGACATGCAACCACCGGCGTAACACACTGACGCTCAACGCGTTGCAAAAGGCCGCCTTTTACATGCCAAAAGGCCACCTCCCGCATTGCGGAAGGTGGCCTTTCAGAACACGGTTTGCCGTCTTTTACAAAACGGCCGGCCGCATTACTTCTCCGAATAGAGCACTTGTATCACCGTCTGTCCTACCGCGCCGAGCGTTGCCTTGTCGATATTGTCCATCGTGTCGCTTACCGTATGCCATGTCGGACCGAAACTGCTTTGCTGGCAGTCGGGGTAGAAGGCGATAATGTCTATGGTCGGTATCTTTGCCTTTTCGTTCACCGGGATGTGGTCGTCGGTAACCATTCCGCCATCTTGGTCGACAAAATAACTGCCGTAACCTACCACTTTGGCTGCTGCCCATACCCTCTTAACAAGGTCGGGAGCATATTGCATCGACATGCCTTCACGCCAGAACTGCGCACCCTGACCGCCCACCATGTCGAGCAGAATGCCGTAGCGGGCCTTGTATCCCTTCTTATGCGGATTAACCGACCAATACTGGGCGCCCAAAGCCCATGAGTCGCCATTGTCAACGGCGTCACTCCAGCGCGGCACGCCCCAGTCCTCGGCGTCGAAACAAACGAAGTCGACGCCCACGCCGAGCTTCGCCGTGTCGGCATTGAGCAGACGTGCTATCTCCAGCATGACGGCAATGCCGCTGGCGCCGTCGTTGGCTCCCATTACAGGCTTACGCCAGTTGGCGCTGTCGGGGTCGTTATCGGCCCAAGGACGGGTGTCCCAATGGGCGCATAGCAATATCCTATCGGTAAGTTCCGGACGGTAGCTCGCTATAATGTTGGTGGCCTTCAGCTGCGTTCCGTCATACCCCGGGAGGGTTGTTTCCTGCGGAACGACGGCCAGTCCGAACTCCTTGAACTTGCCCATTATCCACTCCCCGCACTGTTCGTGCGCCTCGCTGTTCATTGTACGGGGGCCGAAACTGCACTGCTTTTCGCAATATGCGTAGGCGCTGTCGGCCACGAACGTAGGGCCGACGGGCTGCATGGCGATGTCGTCACCGCCGCCCGAAGCAGCCTTCTTGTTGCCCGAACACGCAGTGAAAAGCGCGACGAGCAGGATGAAAAAGATGTTTGAAATAATCTTCATAATCATTAATTGAAGTACGTTCAGGAGTTAAGGAGTTAGGAAGTTAAGGAGTTAAGACAAATGACTTGTTAAGTGAAGAGTGAAGAATTAAGAGTGAAGAACTCATTGCTTGAACAGGCAAACTTGATTACTCATTTTTCATTATTAATTATTCATTCAACATGGCATTTGTCTTAACTCCTTAACTTCCTAACTCCTTAACTCCTTTTCCCATATTAAATATTCTTATTCTTTTGCACTCTCTCCATCACCCTAAGCCAGTTGCCGCCCCAGATGCGGGCTATGTCCTCCTCACTGTAATGGCGGCGGAGCAGGTTTAGCGTGAAGTTTATCGCCTCCGACGAGTCGGCAAAGCCGCGTATGCCGCCGTCGCCGTCGAAGTCGGTGCCTATGCCTACATGCTCAATGCCCATTACGTGGGCAGCATGTTCAAGATGACTGATGGCGTCGAGTATGGTCGCCTCGCGCTCGTCGTTGCGCAGGAAGCCGTGATACAGCGTGATTTGCATCACCCCGTCCTCTGCCGCAAGCGCACGCATCTGGTCGTCGGTGAGGTTGCGCGGCACGTCGCACAGGGCCTTACAGTTGCTGTGACTGCACACAATAGGCACTGAACTGATGTCGAGCGCGTCGTAAAAACTCTTCTCCGAAGCGTGGCTGAGGTCAACCATAATGCCGCATCGGTTCATCTCACGTATCACCTCGGCACCGAACTCGCTCACGCCGCCGTGCGTTGACGAGCCACGGGCACTGTCGCAAATGTCGTTGTCGCCGTTATGGCAGAGCGTGATGTACACCACTCCGCGTCTGGCGAAGTACTCTACGTTGGCCAAATCGTGCTCAAGCGCCAGTCCGTTCTCTATTCCGAACATTATCGAACGAAGCCCGGCGCGTTTGTTTGCGTACAACTCGGCAGGCGTACGGGCGGAACTTATGTAGCGGCTGTTCACGTCGATGATTGCCTCGAGCTTGTCGAAGATGAGGTCGGCGTACTCTTTCGGCCCGTTGACGTCGAACTCCACCTTATCGCGGAACGTCTCGCCGGTCTTGGGTTGCGGCAGGTACGCGGCCATTATGACGGCATCCTGACGGCCGTCGGCCATCTTGTGCATGTCGACAAGTATGCGCGGATCACGCTGTTCAAAGTTTATGCCTTGGGGGAAGAACATCGGCGTATCGCAATGCGAGTCCAAAGTGAGGATACGCCGGTGGAGTTTTTTAGCTGACTTAAAGACCCTTGCCTGTTTAACGAGCCATTCGAAGAGAGCCGGTCCGCTGTCTTCAAGCCACTCTGGGTGCCACTGCACTCCGATAATCTGCTTGAACTCGCTGCTTTCAACGGCCTCTATCACGCCGTCACGTGCCGTCGCGCAGATATTAAGATGCGGCCCCGCATGGCGTATTGCCTGGTGATGGAACGAGTTAACGGCTAACTTCACCTTATCATATATAGAGTAAAGAGCCGAGGTCGTGCTTAGTATAACCGAGTGGGTTGGCTCGCGGCGGTCGGCATCCTGGCTGTGCTTTAAGGGTATATTGATGTGAATTGAACCGTCAGGTGGTGTCAGGCGACATGAAGAAAATCCCTCTTCGATGTCCTGCTCAATCTCTCCGCCGAGCGCGGCAACGAGCACCTGTATGCCACGGCATATCCCGAGCATTGGTATCTGGCGGTTATACGCCAGGCTGACGGTAAGCAGTTCGGCCTCGTCACGCTCACGGTTGATGGAATGAAGGCGCGGGGAAGGCTCCTCGCCTACCCACAATGGGTTGACGTCGCCTCCCCCGGTAAGTATCAGTCCGTCAAGAATGTCAAGTGTGTTGATAATCGCGTCCTTGTCGGCAAGCGGCGGAATGATTACCGGAATGCCGCCGGCCTGGACCACGGACTTATAGTATCGGTCGGAAAGGCGAGCCTCGCCGTCGGCAAAATTGCCCGTAAGTCCTATCAAGGGTTTGGCCTCCGCCTCGGGAAAACGCGAGTAGACATCATCCAGCCGACCTTTAATATCAAAGGGTTCCATCATCAACAGCCTCGCCTTACTTCTTTACCTCCTGCGGAACGGGTACCTCCCTCTTGATGCTTTGTTCAAGAGATATGAGCGTTTCGGTGGCCACTACGCCGGGTATTCCCTGCATCTGGTTGTTAAGGAGGTCCATAAGCTGCTCGTTGTCACGGGCGTACAGCTTTACGAGCATTGTATAAGGACCGGTGGTAAAGTGGCACTCCACAATTTCGGGGATGTGCTCCAGACGCTCAACGACCGACTTGTACATGTTTCCGCGCTCAAGGGTTATGCCGACGTACGTACACGTTGTATAGCCAAGGCTCTTCGCGTTGACATCAAATCCGCTACCTGTTATTACGCCGTTCTCGATTAGATGCTGTACACGTTGGTGTATTGCGGCGCGCGAAACGCCACATTCTGCAGCTACGTCCTTGAACGGTATTCGGGCATTCTTAGACAAAATGCTAAGAATTTTCCTGTCAAGACTATCTATTTTCTCCATTACTTAAAGTTTATGTTTTTGTTTTTCTTGATATAATCGATAAAACCTACCATTCTAATTGGTGCGAGCAAATTTACATATTAAAAATGACACACACAACATTTTGACATAAAATTTGTCATATTCAAGGCACAATGAAACGAAAAAGGGAGACTTTTTACGGTCTCCCTCCTTCGTTCATGACAAACAAGAGTTATTTAGTCAGGTATTTATTTCTTTTTTGCAGGGCGTATCTTCGCTGCCGGAACGGTCTTGGGTTGTGCCTTACCGCCATTAGTACGACCAGTTTCTGTCTTCGTAGCAGTGGTCTCAGCCTTCTTTACACCAACCATTTCGACTGTGAAAACAAGCGCGCTGTAAGGTTTGATTTTACCAGCCTGACGCTCGCCATATGCCAGATTGTAAGGTATATAGAGTTCCCACTTGCTGCCTACGGGCATCATCGTGAGTGCCTCCTGCCATCCCTTTATCACCTGGCTGGGGCGGAACTTGGTGGTACCGTCACCCCTTTCATAGCTGCTGTCAAACACCGTGCCGTCTATCAGGCGGCCTTCGTACTTGACGGTTACCTCGTCTTTCTCGCCGGGAACATCGCCCGTGCCCTTCACAAGCACCTTGTACTGTAATCCGCTGGGCAGAACCACGACGCCGTCTTTCTGCTTGTTGGCGGCGAGGAAGTCCTCACCGGCCTTGCGTGTCGCGGCATTACGCTCGTCAATAGCCTGCCTGAAGGCCTTGTCAAAATACGACTTTGCCACAGAATCGGCCATCACGCTATTATCATTGAGCAGCGCGTTGACAAAGCCCTTGTTAAACATCTCGTCGACAATAGAGTCGTTACGCCCCGCGAACTCGTCCTTCAAGAATGGCAGCATGCGCTGGCTCACCATCTGCGCTATCTGCTCTCCGGCGTAATAAGCCTTGGTCTTGTCGTCAAAACCTTTTGCCATCGCATCTTCATAGCCCCTGATAAAATCGGCCATATACGCTGTATCCACACCTAAGCTCTGCTTCAGATACGGCACGAGTCCATCTGTACGTACCATGCCTGCGGCATAACTGAGCGAGTCGGCAGCAGTGGCCAGCGTAACAACGCCATCATTCGCCTTGGCGTCCTGCCGGTCTTTCTTAACCTTTCCGGCAGCAGCGGCGGTATTGAAAACAGCGCCCGCCATAATGGCGAGCGCAATTATTGAAAGTCTGTTCATATCCTTTATTAATAAGAATAGAAGATGTAAGGAGCGGCATTGTAAGCGGACAGGATTTCCGTCCTGCTTCTTCCCTCCTTACTACTTAACTGCTTAAAAGAGTTATTTCTTGTTCTCGCGGCCCAGTCCGAGCAGTTCAATCTTGAAGATAAGCGTTGAGAACGGCTTGATTTGCGGAGTCTCACGGTCACCGTAAGCCTTGTCCTGAGGTATTACGACCTCCCAAACGCTACCTACGGGCATGTGGGTGAGGGCCTCGGTCCATCCCGGTATTACCTGGTTGGCACGCAACGTAAGGGGCTGCTTGCGCTCGTAAGAGCTCTCAAACACCTTGCCGTCGATAGTCTTTCCTTCATAATGAACGCGAACCATTGACGTATCCTTAGGCATGGGGCCGTTGCCTTCCTTGATAACACGGTAGAGCACGCCGCCGTCAAGCTTCTTCACGCCTTCCTTCTTGGCATAGTCAGCAAGATATTTCTCGCCTGCCTTCTTGTTGGCTCCATACTGAGCCTCCATAGCGGTAGCCTTGATAGCCTGCGACTTGATCTGCCATACCTGCTGTGCCTGTTCCGGAGTCATCATCGTCTTCTCGTCGGTAATGCCGGCAACGAGCGCAGCCATGAGGTTCTTCATTGATATGCTCTTGGTAGAGTCCTCGCCGAAGAGGTCACGGTTGATGGCCTTAACCATCTGGTTAGAGATTTGCTGGCCAATCTGTATACCTGCGTAATAAGCTGCCTTCTTCTTGTCGTCGCCAGAGTTGACACCTACATTGAGGCCACGTATGAACTCGTCCATATAAGCCGAGTCGATACCAAGACCGCGTGAGAGGTATTCCTTGAGGCTCTGACCCTGCATTACGCCCATTGCGTAGCTCACGGTGTCAATGTCGCTCTTAAGGCTTGCCTTAGGAGTTGAGTTGCCGCAAGACACGAACATTGCGGCTGCTACAGCCACTACGGCTGCAAATGATAGTTTTCTCATTGTTGTTATTGTTGTTAATTGATTATTCCTTGTTGCACAAGAGTTAAGGAGTAATGTAGTAAAGGAGTTAAGACACATGACTTGTTAAGTGAAAAGTGAAAAATCAAGAGTGAAAAATTCATTACCAGAGAAGGCAAACTTAATTATTCATTTTTCATTATTAATCATTCATTCAACAGGGCATTTGTCTTAACTCCTTTACTACATTACTCCTTAACTCCTGATAATTACATTACCTCAATCAGCTCAACGTCGAACACGAGGGTTGCGAACGGAGGAATGGAAGCGCCTGCGCCGCGCTCGCCGTAGCCTAACTGGTAAGGGATGAAGAAGCGGTATTTAGCCCCTTCCTGCATCAGCTGGAGGCCTTCAGTCCATCCGGCGATGACCTGGTTGAGCGGGAACACCGCGGGTTCGCCGCGCTGTATGCTGCTGTCGAACACCGTACCGTCAATCAGGAAGCCCTCGTAGTGACACTTTACCTTGTCGGTTGCCTTCGGCTTATTGCCGTTGCCTTCCTTCAGGACCTTGTATTGCAGGCCGCTGGGCAGCGTCACCACGCCTTCCTTACCGGCGTTGTCAGCCAGATATTTCTCGCCCTCGGCCTTAGCCTTCTTGCCCTTTTCGGCCATGGCAGCATTGGCCTTAGCCTCCTGCTTGCGGAAAAAGTCCTGTACTATAGTCTGCGCTTCACTGTCTGAGACCTTAAGTTCGGCGCCTGCCAGAACGTCCTTGATGGCCGTTGCGAAATCGTCGATGTTGAGTTCGGTGGCCCCCATCTGTGCCAGCTGGCGTCCGATACCCAGCCCTAAAGCGTAACTTACCTTGTCCATTCTTCTAAAGTTTGATTATTTTCTACCTTATTTAAAACCGTGCAAAGGTAGCATTTTTATCTGATTACGGTGACATTATTGAAGAAAAATCACTAATTTTGTGGAAAGATAACAATGAGTAAGGAGTAAAGGAGTAAGGAGAGAAGGAGTAAGTATAAATGCTTTTCCGTCAGTTTCCTATAAAAACAGCCTTATTAGGTTTACCAAAAGCACAGGCCTGCTTACAATTCATATCTACTTACTCCTTCTCTCCTTACTCCTTTACTACCGAACAAAAAACAACCGTTCATGAAAAAACTCTTTGTACTTACCGGTGCGGGAATGTCCGTCGAGAGCGGACTGAGCACTTTCCGCGACGCCGACGGGCTGTGGGAGAACTATCCCGTGGCGCGCGTGGCAACGCATGAGGCGTGGCTGCAAGACCCCGTCTACGTAAACAACTTTTACAACATGCTGCGCAAAAAACTGTTGGCGGCCAAGCCAAACGAGGGCCACCGCCTCGTGGCCGCGCTCGAACAGCAGTATGACGTGACCGTAGTGACGCAGAACGTGGACAACCTTCACGAGATGGCGGGCAGCTCGCGCGTAATCCACCTGCACGGAGAACTGATGAAAACGTGCTCCAGCCGTGACGTGGACAACCCCCGCTACTGGCGCACGATGACGGCAGACGACATCGACGTGGCGCCCGGCGAGAAGGCCGGCGACGGCTCGCTGCTCCGCCCATACATAGTATTCTTCGGCGAGGCGGTGCCAAACATCAGCGTGGCAGCCGACTACGCACAGCAGGCCGACCTGTTCGTCATCATCGGAACATCGCTCAACGTCTATCCCGCGGCAGGCCTCGTGCAGTACGCAAAACCGTCCGTACCGATTTACCTCATCGACCCCAAGCCCGTGATGGCAGCCGGACGCCACGACGTGCGGCATATAATGAAAGGCGCATCAGAAGGAATGAAGGAACTGACCGACATCCTGATGAACGACAACCAATAAGCCATAACCGGCCATACAACCCACAATCGGCAGTCCGGAGCGCTGAAACAATGCCCCGAACTGCCGTTCCCATCAGGCCTATTTACCCCATCCGCCAACCACAAAACCGCCCAACAACACCCCATCCTACCACTCCCATCAGGCCTATTGGGCCCATTCGACTCATCAATTCATAATCCACTGACTACCAACAACTTACTAACAGCCTCACAAAAGGCCATCTTTTAGCTTCCAAAATACGGCCTTTTAGCGCACTATTTGCCGTCTTTCACAACACGAAAGGCCATCTTTTAGAATACGCTTATTTAACGTGTATCCATAATTTTATCAGCATTCGTTTCTCCATAAGCAATATTTTTCTTAATTTTGCCACATTATTTATATAAAAAACAATGCTTATGAAAACATCTACTTTACTTTTATGCGCCGCAATGCTTGCGTTGGGCGTAGTACAGACAAAGGCACAAATGTCTGAATATGACTACAACCAGCCCGTGGGTTGGGCAACGGTCGACGGCGGTGTGACCGGCAGTAATGACGAAAATCCGGTTGAAGTATCGACTTTGAGCGATTTAAGAAGAGAGTTGACCGGCTCTACTGCAAAGACAATCTATATTAACGGAACGATTGAATTTGACGGTATTTTAGAGATAGACGGTGTTAGTAATAAAACCATTTATGGCCTTAAAGAGGCACGATTAGTAAATAACAACGTACCGGAAATCTATACTGAAGAAGAAAACGAAAAAAAAGCGGGTGAAGCTAAGGACCCAGATGAAACAGGTATTCTGATTTTCAAAAGATGTAACAATATAATAATAAGGAACTTAACATTTGAAAGCGCAGGAGCGTATGACGTTGAAGGCAATGATAATCTTTGTTTCCAAGACTGTCAACGCATATGGGTTGACCACTGCGACTTCCAAGACGGAATGGACGGCAACCTTGATTGTAACCACACCTCTGATTATATAGCCGTAACCTGGTGCTGTTTTCATTATCAAAAGCCCGCTATTGCCGGCGGAAAAGAAACCGACGACCACCGTTTCAGCAACCTCTGGGGTGGCGGAGACAACCAAACAGATAGCCATGGACATCTGAACACAACTTTCTACGCCTGCTGGTGGGGTGAAGGTTGCCGCGAACGCATGCCCCGCGTGCGCTTCGGAAAAGTACACATACTGAACTGTCTCTACTCAACCACCGTGGCAAACTACTGCATTAGTGCAGGTTATCTTTCTAATTTGTACGTTGAACGCAACGCATTCGTTGGCAATTTCAATAAAATTTGGCGCACAAACGTAAGCAGTAGTTACCCAGATTACCACATAACATTGACTGGAAACATCGGAACGGAAGACCATAAGGAGGGTGCAGGTAGCGACGATTACTTCATTCCCTCCGACTATTACACCCTCGAAGGAATGCCCGTCGACCTGGTTGAGACCGAGGTCAGCACATACGCCGGCGCCACATTGAACGTTGAATACGGCGAAGGCGTAACCACGGGAATCAGCAACATAGGCGTTAGCGACGCCGATGTGGTAAGCACGGAATACTTCTCGCCGTCGGGAACAAGGCTCAACGCCCCGCAGCGTGGCCTCAACATCGTTCGCCAGAAGATGAGCGACGGCACGGTAAGGACAAGGAAAACTATCGTAAAATAACTCTAACCTAAGTAGCAGAACGGCCGACGGATTGCGCCGTCTGCTCCTTATTAAAAACTGAAGAACAATGGAAGATATGGAAAAAGATGGAGTGCGGCTGCCTGACAACGCGTTCCGCGAACTGAAGGAGGGCGAGAAATACCGCCCCGTTATGGACCCCACGAAGGCTTATCCGGAAGTTAACGGATGGTCGGTTACGTGGGGCGTGTTGATGACTGTGCTGTTCTCGGCCGCCGCCGCGTACTTAGGCTTACGTGTGGGACAGGTGTTCGAGGCCGCCATACCAATCGCCATAATCGCCGTGGGAGTGTCGACGGCGGCAAAAAGGCGCAACCCGCTGGGCGAGAACGTCATCATACAGAGTATCGGGGCATGCTCGGGCGCCGTCGTGGCAGGTGCCATATTCACCCTGCCCGCCATCTACATCCTTGAGGATAAATACCCCGGCATGGGCGCATCGTTCCTCGAAATCTTCCTCAGCTCACTGCTTGGAGGCGTGCTCGGCATACTTTTCCTCATCCCGTTCCGCAAGTATTTCGTCAGCGACATGCACGGCAAGTATCCCTTCCCCGAGGCTACGGCCACCACGCAGGTGCTCGTAAGCGGCGCCAAGGGCGGCAAGCAGGCCAAGCCTTTGCTGCTGGCTGGACTTGTAGGAGGACTGTATGACTTTATCGTGGCTACCTTCGGATGGTGGAACGAGAACTTCACCACGCGCGTGATAGGCTTCGGCGAGACCATTGCCGACAAGGCAAAGCTCGTTTTCAAGGTAAATACCGGCGCGGCAGTGCTCGGCCTCGGCTATATCGTCGGCCTGAAATACGCCTTCATTATCTGCCTCGGCTCGCTGGCGGTTTGGTGGCTTATCGTGCCGATAATGGCCGTACTGTTCAACGGACAGGTGCTGAACCAGTGGGATCCGTCCATCACCACCGCGGTAGGCGACATGTCGCCGGAGCAGATTTTCACGTATTACGGCAAGTATATCGGTATCGGCGGTATCGCCATGGCCGGCATAATAGGCATCATCAACTCATGGGGTATAATAAAGAATGCCGTCAGCCTGGCGGCAAGGGAAATGCGCGGAGGCAAAAGTGACGGCAAGCAAGTGCTCCGTACGCAGCGCGACATACCGTTCAAGATTATCGCTATCGGCGCGATAGTCACACTTTTGGTCATCTTCCTGTTCTTCTGGTTCGGCGTGATGAAGGGCAATATCCTCTTCGCCGCCGTCGGAATACTGCTCGTTGCGGTAATAGCGTTCCTCTTTACGACCGTCGCCGCCAACGCGATAGCCATCGTCGGAAGCAACCCCGTGTCGGGTATGACGCTTATGACGCTCATCCTCGCCTCTGTCGTTATGGTGGCCGTAGGTCTTAAAGGCACGGGCGGCATGGTGGCGGCGCTCATCATGGGCGGCGTGGTATGCACCGCGTTGTCTATGGCCGGAGCGTTCGTTACCGACCTGAAGATAGGTTACTGGCTCGGCACAACGCCCCGCAAGCAGGAGACTTGGAAGTTCCTCGGCACGCTGGTGTCAGCCGCTACCGTCGGCGGAGTGATGATTTTGCTCGACAAGACATACGGTTTCGCCAGCGGACAGCTCGCCGCTCCACAGGCTAACGCTATGGCAGCGGTTATCGACCCGCTGATGAACGGCGTGGGAGCGCCTTGGATTCTCTACGGTATCGGCGCCCTGATAGCCATCATATTGACATGGATGAAAGTGCCCGCGCTGGCCTTCGCCCTTGGAATGTTCATCCCGATAGAGCTTAACATTCCGCTGCTCGTGGGCGGAGCAATCAACTGGTACGTCACAAGCCGCTCCAAGAACGCCGAAGAGAACAAGGCTCGCGGCGAGAAAGGCACGCTCATCGCCAGCGGACTTATTGCCGGAGGAGCGCTCATGGGAGTAGTAAGCGCCCTGATTCGCTTCGCCGATGTCAACCTCATAAATGAGGAGTGGCTGGCCAATCCGCTGTCTCAGGTCTGCGCACTCGTGGCTTACGCCCTGCTTATCACTTACTTTATAAAAGCAACAAAATAAAAGGTGAGAAGGTGAGAAAGTGAGAAGGTGAGAAAGAACAGCCAAGTTAAGCAATTCTTTCTCACCTTCTCACTTTCTCACCTTTTCACCTTTCGCGCTATGCATCGATATTAGCGTACGTAGCGTTCTGCTCTATAAACTGGCGTCGTGGCTCAACGTCATCGCCCATAAGCATTGAGAACACCTCGTCTGCCTCGGTTGCGTTCTCGATGGTAACCTGCTTCAGAAGACGTGTTTCAGGATTCATCGTAGTCTCCTTAAGCTGGTCTGGGTTCATCTCTCCAAGACCTTTGTATCGCTGCGTATGTATGTTCTTGCCGTCTTCCTCGCCGTTTCCGTATTTATCGAGGAACGCCTGGCGTTGCTGTTCGGTATAACAGTACTCCTTAACCTGGTTCTTGTACGTACAGAGGTAAAGCGGCGGAGTGGCGATATACAAGTGTCCTTCCTGTATCACCTTTGGCATGAAGCGATAGAAGAGGGTCATTATAAGTGTGTCGATGTGTGAACCATCGACATCGGCGTCGGTCATTATGATGATTTTATCGTAACGGAGCTTGTCAATGTTGGCCTCCTTGTCGTCTTCTCCGTCAACGCCGAAGCGCACGCCGATACTCTGTATTATGTTCATTACCGACTCGCTCTCGAACACTTTGTGCCACATCACTTTCTCTACGTTAAGGATTTTACCGCGCAAAGGCAGCACAGCCTGGTGGTGACGGTCGCGTGCCTGCTTGGCCGAACCGCCTGCGGAGTCTCCCTCGACGAGGAAAATCTCGCACTCTTTCGGGTCTTTGTTCGAGCAGTCGGCCAGTTTTCCGGGCAGTCCGCCGCCGCTCATGGGGTTCTTGCGCTGTACGCTCTCGCGGGCCTTACGCGCCGCGATACGCGCCGTAGCGGCAAGTATCACCTTTTCGCAGATGAGTTTTGCCTCCTTGGGGTGCTCTTCAAGATAGTATGTCAGGGCTTCCGACACAGCCTGGCGTACGGCTCCGGTCACCTCGTTATTACCCAGCTTGGTCTTTGTCTGGCCTTCAAACTGTGGCTCGGCTACCTTAATTGATATTACGGCGGTAAGTCCTTCACGGAAATCCTCGCCGGCTATCTCGACCTTTGACTTCTCTATCTGCTTCGATATCGACGGTTCGTTGTCGGCGTACTTCTTAAGGGTGGTGGTCAGCGCCATGCGGAATCCCACAAGGTGGGTACCGCCTTCTATGGTGTTGATGTTGTTTACGTAAGAGTGGACGTTCTCCGAATAGTCGGTGTTATACATTATTGCCACCTCGATAGGTATGCCCTGCTTCTCGGTCTTGAGGTAGATTACGTCGTCGAAGAGGTGCGTACGGTGGCGGTCTATGTACCTTACGAACTCCTTTAGTCCGTCCTGGGCGTGGAATACCTCCTGCCTTGTCTTGCCCTCCTCGTCCGGACGGAGGTCGGTGAGGGTTATTTTAATACCCGCGTTAAGGTATGCCAGCTCGCGCATACGCTTGGCTATGACCTCATACTTGAACACCGTGGTGGTGAAAATCGTGGGGTCCGGCCAGAACTGCTGGCGTGTACCGCGCTGTTGGGTCTCGCCTACAATCTTCACGGGATACAGCGGTTTGCCCTTCTCGTACTCCTGCTGGTAAATCTTGCCGTCGCGGAACACCTGCGAGAGCATATGGGTGGACAGGGCGTTCACGCACGACACGCCGACGCCGTGAAGGCCGCCCGACACCTTGTACGAGCCCTTGTCAAACTTACCTCCGGCATGGAGCACGGTCATTACGACTTCAAGGGCCGACTTGTGCAGCTTCTTGTGCTCGTCTACGGGTATGCCTCGGCCATTGTCCTGGACGGTGACAGAGTTATCCTCGTTGATTGTTACCTCTATATGAGTACAGTAACCGGCCATCGCCTCATCGATAGAGTTGTCGACGGTCTCGTTTACCAAATGGTGAAGTCCCTTCTCGCTGATGTCTCCTATATACATCGCAGGACGCTTACGCACGGCCTCAAGGCCTTCGAGCACCTGGATGTTACTGGCTGAATAATTGCTTTCGTTTATTTGATTTTCTGCCATCTTCAGTATTGATTATATTAGCGTGCAAAGATAACAAAAAAAAATCGTTCTGCGAAATTTTAAATATTAAATTCTCTTGTTTAGTAAACAAGTGAACAAGGGACAAGCAGACGAGGAGATTTGCCTTGCTATTGGCATAGCTTCCCGCCCTTCAATGAACACCAGCATTTTACCTATGATAACACATTAGGGACTTTACCAACAAGTCATACCGTCATTCCGTGCCAGGCACGGAATGACGGTATGACTTATCAATTAAACCTTCTGATGACGGTATCCGGCTACATGCTGACATGCATTTCCACATTTCCGCCATCTCATATTTTCACCTTTTAAAGCCTTATTTGCCGCCGCTTTATAACCGTCTGGCAGTCAATGACTTAGCAGAAGGGTATTTTTAATTCTGCGAAAGACCGCCTTTCAGCTTGCGAAAAGCCGTCTTTTACACGGCAAGAGGCCGCCTTTCATAACGTAAAAGACGGCCTCTTGGAAAACGTACTGCCACACAATGTCTTTTCCTGAAATAGGTTGACAGTTTTTGTTTAAATAAACTACATTATTTTA
>ENA-UAML01000403-UAML01000403.1-human-gut-metagenome-genome-assembly--contig:-NODE-403-length-14555-cov-5.311034_pt1 | contig 14555 bp, 7 predicted proteins | sample MGYA00244211_ERZ654495 | MGnify/ENA primary metagenome ERZ654495 (study PRJEB26926, sample SAMN06164685) | human gut metagenome | biome: ENVO:00009003; feature: ENVO:2100002; material: ENVO:00002003... | reverse complement strand
GTACAATCTGCTGCCGAAGCTCACCCTTCTCGAGAACGTGGAAGTCCCCCTCGTCTACGCCGGCATCCCCGCCGCTCAGCGCCACGCGAAAGCGAAAGCTGCCCTCGAGCGGGTGGGCCTCGGCACCAAGCTCAAGAATAAGCCCAATCAGCTTTCCGGTGGTCAGCAGCAGCGCGTGTCCATCGCCCGTGCGCTGGCCCGGGACCCGGCGGTCATCCTCGCCGACGAACCCACCGGCGCTCTGGACAGCCACACCAGCCGCGAAGTTCTGGGGATGCTCCAGAACCTGCACAAACAGGGCAACACCGTCGTCCTCATCACCCATGACAACTCCATCGCCGTGCAGGCGGAGCGCATCATCCGGCTGGAAGATGGCTGTGTCGTCTATGACGGCGACGCCCATTCCCCTGACGCCGTGGTCCAGCCCACCCTCACCTTCACGAAACAGGAGGCGGCCACATGATATACGAGACCGTCCGTCAGGCGTTCCAGAACATCTGGAGCAATAAATTCCGCACCTTCCTCACCATGCTGGGCATCATCATCGGCGTCATGGCCGTCATCGTCATCGTCGGCCTCGGCAACGGCATGACCAACATGATGCAGGACTTCTACTCCGACATGGGCAGCGATATTCTGAGCGTCAACGTCATGACCGCCAGCACCCGCTCAGTGGAAGTGGACGATGTGTACAGGATCATCAATGAAAAGCCCGAGTATTATAAGGGCCTTTCGCCTATTGCCAGTGTCGGCGACACGCTGCGGGTGGCGGGCGAGAAGTACCGCCGCACCTACATCAGCGGCGTCAACGAAGATTACATGACCATCAACAACTACAAGGTGGCCAAGGGCCGCGGCATCCAGTACACCGATTTGATAGACAACAAGAATATCTGTGTCATCGGCGACTATGTGGACCGTAAGATCTTCGGCGGCAACGGTCTCGGCAGCACCCTCAAGGTAGGCGCCAGCGAGTACCGCATCGTGGGCGTGCTGGAAGGCCGCTCCAAACCCGCCTCTCAGTACGAGGGCGGCAACGACGACATTGTTCTCGTTCCCTATACCACCCTGATGAGCGTCAACAACACCAGCAGTGTCAGCCAGTACTATGTGGTCCTGCAGGACGCGGACCACTCGAATGAGGCACAGGAGTTTTTGCAGTCGCGGCTCAAGAAGCTGGTCAGCAAGGACGACTATGTCTACGTCATGAGCCTGAGTGCGGCAATGTCGCAGATGTCCTCTATGATCAATGTCATGGTGGGCGTCCTGACGGCCATTGCAGGCATCTCGCTGCTGGTCGGCGGCATCGGCATCATGAACATCATGCTGGTGTCCGTCACCGAACGCACCCGTGAGATCGGTATCCGCAAGGCACTGGGCGCACAGGAGAGCACCATCCTGACCCAGTTCGTCGTGGAGGCCGGCGTCACATCGGCGCTGGGCGGCTGCCTCGGCATCGTGCTGGGCTACGTCGTGTCGGCCATTATCAACCAGATCCTTCCGTATATCTTGACGGATATTACCCTGAATGTCACCCCCTCGGCGGACGCAGCAGCCATCGCCGTGGGCATCTCCTGCGGCATCGGTGTCCTGTTCGGCTTCCTGCCGGCCCGCCGTGCCGCCAGCCTGAACCCCATCGAAGCACTCAGATATGATTAAGGAGTTTACCATGAAAAAACGATTCCTCGCATTCCTGCTGGCTGTCTGCGTGGCTGTTTCCATGCTGGTGCTGCCCGCTTCTGCGGTCGGCTCCAACGCGGCAGTCCAGACGGCGACGGCACTGGGCGGTCTGACCGCCGAGCAGGCCGGTTCTCTGGGTGCGCCCCTCACTCGTGGGCAGGCGGCCCGCCTCCTCACCGCATTCTCTGCTTACCGCGATACCACCACGGCACAGGGCCGCACCGGCCGCCTCTACAGCGATGTAGACAGCGACTCTCCCTATGCGGTCTATATCCGCACTGCCGTCCAGAACGGCTGGATGACCGGCTACTCCGACGGTAGCTTCCGCCCGGACAACACCGTCACGCTGGAAGAAGCCTGCACCATGGCGCTGCGCCTGCTGGGCTATGATGTGGCAAAGCTGGGAGGTACCTTCCCCACAGCTCAGCTCAGCAAGGCCAGCGCGCTGGGCCTGCGCAATGAGATCAATGCCCGTCAGGGCGAGACTCTGACCCTCGAGCAGGGTACCATGCTCTTCTACAACGCCCTCACCGCTATGAACGGCAGCGGTCAGGTCTACGCTTCCACCCTGGGCTTTGCCGTGAGCAACGGCCAGGTGGACATCTCTTCGGTCCTGCTGGACAACGTCAAGGGTCCCTTCGTGGCAGATGCTTCCACCGTCCTGCCTTTCGCCCCGGCGGCCATCTACCGCAACGACGAAGTCACCACCTCTGCGGCCCTCTCTCCCTATGATGTCTACTATTATAACGAGAGCGCCCGCACCGTCTGGATCTACAACAAGCGCGCCGCAGGCCGCGTGACGGCTGTCTCGCCCTCGGCCAGCGCTCCGACCTCTGTGACCGTGGCCGGCGTCACCTACGCCATCGCTTCGCCCTCTGTGGCCTATCAGCTGTCCTCCCTGTCCGGCGGCGGCGTGGGCCAGGTGGTCACTCTGCTGCTGGGCATGAACGATGCAGCTGTCTCCGTCCTCACCGGCGACGCGGCAGACGCTGTGTTCTACGGCGTGGTCCAGTCCTCATCCCGCACCCTCGTGGAGACGAACAGCGCTGAGGTGCAGCAGGCTGTCTCGGTCATGTGTACCGACGGCACCGCCCGCACCGTCAATGTGGACAATAAGCTCAATTTCCCGGCCGGCAAGCTGGTGGAGATCAGCGTGGACGGTGACGGCGAAAGTGTCCAGTCCATCTCGCCCCGCTCGACCAGCGGCACCGTCAGCGCCGACGGCACCGCGCTGGGCGACACCCCGTTTGCAGACAACGTGCAGATCATTGATACGACGTCGGAGGGTGTGGCTGGGGCAGTTCGCCCCAGCCGCCTATCGGGGGTAACTCTGAGCGAAAGCGACGTCCGCTACTACACCACCAATTCCGCAGGCCAGATCGACCGGGTCATCCTCGACGATGTGACCGGTGACCTGTGGGAGTACGCTGCGCTGGATTCTGTCCGCCGCCTGACGGACGAAGCCGCCAAGAAGATCGACAAAAAGATCAGCGACAAGGCACAGGACGCCGCAAGAGAGGCTGCAGGCCTCCCCGCTGGGACCACCACGACCACCACCAAGGTGGACAAGACCGATGAGGAGACCTTCCAGGATGTGAAGAACATCCTTGTCCCCAGCACCAGCGATGTGCTCTACGGTCTCATCGACGGCAGTGTCGTCAGCTCTACCTGGAACACCCTTACCGGCAAGACGGACCAGCTGTTCAGCTATGTGCTCCGCCGCACCGGCGACAGCGTGGGCGGTACGCTGGGCGACTTCCTCAACTATCTGGGCGAGGGTGCGACCTACGTCTGCTACTCCGGCGGCAAGCAGGTGGCCTACAGCACCGCCACCAAGTACCCCGTTATCGCAGGCGGCATCGCCATCGGCCGTTCTGCTGACGGCAAGGCCATCAACCGGATGCTCCAGCTCTCGCCGGTAGTCATCGATAAGCTGGGCGCAGCTTCGGTCATGAGCGGCGACAAGCGCTATGAGACCGCCGACGATATGCAGGTGTATCTGTGGTCGAACGGCCAGTATTTCGCAACCTCGCTGCCCAAGATCAACACCGAGGATTATAAACTCATCGGCTGGTACGACAACTTCGGCTGCTCCTGCGGCAGGAAGATCCGTATCCTTGTGGCCGTCAAGACGAACTGAGCCTGAAATTTTCCAATCACAGAACAGCAGCCTCGCGGCAGATGAAGCGGGGCTGCTGTTTTATTCTCCTATTTGCCACACGCCCTATTTCGTGTTACAATAAAAACTAGAAAAATTGCGGAAAAAGGAGGTGCGGCAATGATACGCATTGCTCTGGTCGAGGACGAGGCAGAGGTGCGGGCGCAGCTTCAGGGGTATGTGCAGCGGCACACCCGGCAGTACGGCACCGAGTTCGCGGTGACGGAGTTCGCTGACGGCATGGAGCTGCTGGATGATTACCGCCCGGTGTACGACATCCTGTTTCTGGACGTGGAGATGAAGCATCTGGACGGCATGGAGACGGCCCGGCGGGTGCGGGAGCTGGACAAGGATGTTATCATTGTTTTCATCACGAATATGGCGCAGTACGCCATCGGCGGGTACGCCGTGGGCGCACTGGACTATGTGCTCAAGCCGGTGCCTTATTTTGCGTTTTCGCAGCAACTGCGCAAGGCCGAAGAACAGCTGCGCCGCCGCGCACGGCATTATCTGGCCCTGCCGGTGGAGGGCGGGATGCGGCGGCTGGATTCGTCCCTCATCTATTATCTGGAAAGCGAGGGACACCGCGTCCATTTTTATACCGAAGAGGGCGATTTCGTGGCGGCAGGCACCCTGAAAGCCTTTGAGGAAAAGCTGGCCGAGCGGCCCTTTGCCCGCTGCAACAGCGGCTACCTTGTCAATCTGGCACAGGTGAAGAGCGTGCAGCAGGGGATGGTGCAGGTGGGACCCTACGAATTGCAGGTCAGCCGCCCCCGGCGGAAAGCCTTCCTCGCAGCGCTGGCCGACCACATCGGGGGTGAGGGTGCATGACGGCACTGCCCAGCATCCCGCGCTTGTATACGGCGCTGGCCGAGTGTCTGGCCGTGGGCATCTACGCCCTGCCGCTGGGCATCCGCTTCGGCAAAACGGCCACCATCGCTGCCAGTGCGGCATGGGCGCTGGCCCTGAGTGCTTTTTTGCAGGCCACGGGCAGCGTTCCGCTGGCGTGGTGGATCCCCTGCATGGCGGCAGCTGTGGGGATACAGTATTTATACCTCTGGGTCACCCGCACCATCTCCCTGCTGGAAGCGGGCTATGTCTGCGCCCGGGCCTTCGTTCTGGCAGAGCTGGCGGCCAGCGCCGAGTGGCAGCTGCACTGCTCCCTCTGGCCTCAGCGCAGTGGGGCTGACGGCCTGTCACTGCTGCTTCTGGTGGTGGTCTATGGCGGCGTTTTCGGCTGCATCTGGGTGCTGGAGCATAAGCACAAAAGTCCCAAGGGCCATATCGTCATCAGCGGAAAAGCGGCCCTCGTGGCCGTCGTCATGGCGGCGATGGTCTTCGCGGTGAGCAACCTGCTGTTCTTGGGCGACCGCGAGGTGGACATGAGCGTCTACTACATCCGCACGCTGGTGGACATCTGCGGCGTGCTCATCCTGACGGTCCAGCACGAACAGCTGCGGGAGGCGGCGCTCCACAGCGAGCTTGCCGCCATGGACGAGGTGCTCCACCGCCAGTACGAGCAGTACAAGCGGAGCAAGGAGGGCATCCGGCTCATCAACAGCCGCTATCATGAGCTGAAAATTCAAATCGCGGACATCCGCGCCGAGCGCGACCGGGCCAAGCAGGACGCGGCTCTGGCCCGGATGGAGAGCGGCCTCCGGCAGTATGAGGCCGAGAACAAGACGGGCAACCCGGTATTGGATACCCTATTGACCGCCAAAAGCATGGACTGCCAGCAGCGCGGCATCAACATGACCAGCGTGGCCGACGGCAGCCAGCTGGGCTTTCTGAGCACGCGGGAGCTGTGTACCCTCGTGGGTGCGCCGCTGGACAACGCCATCGAGAGCGTGCTGGCCGAGCCCGACCCCGAAAAGCGTCTGCTGCGGGTGGCCATCTACAACCAGAGCGGCTGCGTGATGCTCCGCTTCGAGAACTATTGCGCCCAGCCCGTGGAGATGGGCGCGGACGGTCTGCCTGTCCACAACGCCCACGGCGGCTACGACCTGCAGGGCGTGCAGGCGGCCGCCCAGCGCCACGACGGCACCATGACCCTTCATTGGGCCGACAGCTGGTTCACCCTGCGGATCTTGCTGCCGGTCCCGGAAAAGTAAAGGGACTCCTTCAGTCACCTGCGGTGACAGCTCCCTCAGGGAGGGAGCCTTTGGTAGAGAGCGAAACATTGTCCTCTTTGCCAAGGGCCACCTCTTTGAGGGGGCTGCCGCGTCAGCGGCTGGGGGAGTTTTTGCTTTTGGCATGATGCACAATAAAACTGCGCTCGAAATTGTGGATTAGCACAATAAAATTTGAAATCAAATTGAAACTTCTGCAAACTATGCCTCCAAAATGACAGATTGTGAAGATGTTTGTGAATTTTCTTTGAATCCATTTATAATAGTGGCAATGCTCCGGGAGCTGTACCCGGAAAATATGGATTCAGAATAAGGAGGAAGAAAATTATGTTGTCCATCAATATGGATGATGTAATGCAGGTAGTTTCGAACATTCAGAACTATCTGATTGCATTCGGCGTCGTCCTCGTACTCGCGCTCCTCGTGATGTTCGCGGTGCGGAAGATGCCCAAAGCGAAAAAGAAGATGATTCGTGCGCAGTCCGGCCTCGCCATTCTGCTGGCGCTGGCGATTGTCGTCAACCTCATCTGCACCGGCCCCATGTCCACCATGCTGGATCTGGTCTCCGGCGAAGGTTCCATCAGTGAGGAGACTTCCGCAGAGGCCACCGAGCTGGTCAATGAGATCACCCAGGAAGGCATCGTTCTGGCTCAGAACGATGACAACATCCTGCCTGTGGCTTCTGGCTCCAAGCTGAATGTCTTCGGCTGGGCTTCCACCAGCCCCTGCTATGGCGGCACCGGTTCTGGCGCTCTGAACGACGCTTACCCTGTCACCGACCTGCTCACCGGTCTGCATGATGCAGGCATCGAGACCAACGACGAGCTGAGCAAGTTCTACACCGATTACTGCTCCACCCGCCCCAGCGTCGGCATGGCACAGCAGGACTGGACTCTGCCCGAGCCGAATGTCAGCCTGTACACCGACGAGATGATGGCAAACGCCAAGGCATATTCTGACACCGCTATGGTCGTCATCACCCGCGTCGGCGGTGAGGGCGCAGACCTTCCCACCGATATGTCTGCTGTCGTGGACGGCAGCTGGGTCCGCCGTGTGGCAGATTACCGTGGTTCTCAGCGCGGTGCCGGCTACTACAACGGCACTTACGATGACACCCTGAACGAGGGCAATGACTGGGATAAGGGCGACCACTTCCTGCAGCTGTCCAACCGCGAGGAAGAGCTCATCGACCTCGTCACTTCCAACTTCGACAACGTCATCGTCGTTTACAACGGCGCAAACGCTTTCGAGATGGACTGGGTCAAGGATTACCCCCAGATCAAGGGCGTCCTGCTCTGCCCCGGCACCGGCCAGTCCGGCTTTGAGGGCTTTGGCCGCGTGGTCGCCGGTGAGGTCAATCCCTCCGGCCGTACCGCTGACACCTATGCTGCTGACCTGACCGCTTCTCCGTGGTGGAACAACTTCGGCGACTTCAAGTACACCAACACTTCCGAGTTCAATTCCAACGCCAGTGGCTTTGACCCCGAGGGTACCACTCCCTCCTTCGTCAACTACGTTGAGGGCATCTACGTCGGCTACAAGTTCTATGAGACTGCCGCCGATGAGGGCCTCATCGACTACGACAAGGAAGTTGTCTATCCCTTTGGCTACGGCCTGAGCTACACCACCTTCACCCAGAAGATGAGCGACATCACCAACGACGGCAGCAGCCTGAAGTTCTCTGTCACCGTCACCAATACCGGCTCTGATGCCGGCAAGGATGTCGTGGAGATCTATAATGATCCTCCGTACACCAACGGCGGCATTGAGAAGGCTTCCGCAAACCTGCTGGACTTCGCCAAGACCAGCGAGCTTGCCCCCGGCGAGAGCGAGACCATCGACTTCACCATCCCGGTCGAGGATCTGGCTTCCTACGATTACAAGAACAACGGCTGCTATGTGCTGGAGGCTGGCGATTACATCATCAGCACCAACTCTGACTCCCACAATGTTCTGGATTCCAAGACCTACACTGTTGCTTCCGACATCGTTTACAACGAGTCCAACAAGCGCGAGAGCGACGCTGTTGCAGCGACCAATCAGTTCGATTTCGCAGAGGGCGAGATCACCTATCTGTCCCGTGCGGACGGTTTTGCAAACTATGCTGAGGCCACTGCCGCTCCTGCTGATTACAACATGAGCGATGAGGTCAAGGCTGTCTTCGACAACGCACACACCTACACTGAGGTCAACTACGAGAAGGACGAGGACCCCAACGCAGAGGACATCACCACCGGCGCAAAGAACGGCCTCAAGCTGGCTGACCTGCGCGGCGTGGACTACAATGATTCCAAGTGGGATGACCTGCTGGATGAGATGAGCATCGACGACCTGCAGCAGACCATCGGCTTCGGCGGCTATCAGACCGCAGCCGTGGACAGCATCGGCAAGGTGCGCACCAACGACTGTGACGGCCCTGCATCCATCAACAACAACTTCACCGGCGTCGGTTCTGTCGGTTTCCCGGCTGCTACCCTCATCGGTATGACCTGGAGCAAGGATCTGGCCCACGACTTCGGCGACAGCATCGGCAAGATGGCCAATGAGATGAACACTTCCGGCTGGTATGGCCCGGCTATGAACATCCACCGCACCGCATTCTCCGGCCGTAACTTCGAGTACTACTCTGAGGACGGTGTCCTGTCCGGTGCTATGGCCGCAAATGCCATCGCAGGCGCACAGGAGCACGGCGTCTACGCTTACATGAAGCACTTTGCCCTGAACGATCAGGAAGGCAATCGTAACTGCATGGTGGCTACCTGGTCCAACGAGCAGGCTATCCGCGAGATCTACCTCAAGCCCTTCGAGATGTCTGTCAAGGATGCTGACTGCCACGCTGTCATGTCTTCCTTCAACTACATCGGCAATCGCTGGGCTGGCGGCTGCTCTGAGCTGCTGCAGAATGTCCTGCGCGGCGAGTGGGGCTTCCTCGGCTTTGTCGAGACCGACTACTTCGGTGTCTACGGCTACATGACCGCCGATCAGGCTGTCCGCAACGGCGGCGACCTGATGCTCTGCACCACCGGCAACGATTACAATAATGTGACCGTTCTGACCAACAGCAGCAAGCAGGCAATGCGCACCTCTGCCAAGAACATCCTCTACACCGTGGTCAACAGCCGCGCTTATGAGGCTGAGAACCTGAACCCCGGCATGGCAAAGTGGAAGGTCATCCTGATCGGCGCTGACGTCGTGGCCGCGCTGCTCATCGTTGGCTTGGAGTACACCGCCATCAAGAACTACAAGAAGCGCAAGGAAGAAGAGGAAGAAGTCTAAACCGGACCCTCTCTCCATGCAGCACCTGAACTGAACCAACGGCAAAGGCCCGCTGCACCAGACAGCGGGCCTTTGCCCTGCTCAGGATAAAATGAGGAAAATGCGATGAAGCATACCGACATCATCCAGAAACTGAACTTAGAGCAAAAATGCGCTCTGCTCTCGGGCGAGACTGTCTTTACCACCCGCGCTCTGCCGGGCAAGGGCATCCCGGCCATCACCCTTTCGGACGGCCCCAACGGAGTCCGCAAGCAGGCCGGCGCCGCCGACCATCTGGGCCTCAACCCCAGCGTTCCGGCAACCTGCTTCCCGACCTCTTCCGCCACTGCGTGCAGCTGGGATGAGAAGCTGGGCGAAGCCGTGGGCGAGGCACTGGGCGAGGAAGCCGCCGCACAGGAAGTGGCTGTCCTGCTCGGCCCTGGCCTGAACATCCAGCGCAGCCCCCTTTGCGGCCGCGACTTCGAGTATTTCTCGGAAGACCCCATCCTCGCGGGCAGGATGGCCGCTGCCTATGTGCGCGGCATCCAGAAAAACGGCATCTCTGCCTGCCCCAAGCACTTTGCGGTCAACAGTCAGGAGCTGCGCCGCATGGCCAGCGACTCGGTGCTCGATGAGCGCACCCTGCGGGAGCTGTATCTGACCGGTTTCGAGATCGTGGTGAAAGAGGCAAAGCCCAAGACCATCATGACCTCCTACAACCTCATCAACGGCACCTATGCCAACGAGAATGCCCACCTGCTGCAGGACATTCTACGGAAGGACTGGGGCTTCGACGGGGCCGTCGTCACCGACTGGGGCGGCTCCAATGACCACGCCCTCGGCGTGAAGAACGGCTCCACCCTCGAAATGCCCTGTCCCGGCGGCGACTCCATCCGGGAGCTGATGAAGGCCGTACAGGACGGCAAAATTTCCGAGGCCGACGTGGACGCCCGCCTCGACGAGATGCTGGAACTGGTGCTCTCCACCCACGCTGCGGTGGAAAAAGCGCCCCGCACCTTCGACGCTGCCGCGCACCATAAGCTTGCCCGCCGCGCGGCCGCAGAGAGCATCGTCCTGCTCAAGAACGAGGGCGGCATCCTGCCGCTCAAGCCCAATGAGAAGCTGGCCGTCATCGGCGACTTTGCCGAGACGCCCCGCTATCAGGGCGCAGGCTCCAGCGCCGTCAACGCTCTGCAGGTGGACACCCTGCTGGACAGCATCAAGGCCGACGACAGCGGCATCACCCTCGTGGGCTATGCCTCCGGTTTCGAGCGTCAGGGTGCAGCTGACGCCGAGAAGCTGGAAGAGGCTGTGGCCCTCGCAAAGAAGGCTGACACCGTTCTGCTCTGCCTCGGCCTCGATGAGCTGCGGGAGAGCGAAGGCCTTGACCGCTCTGACATGAAGCTGGCCGAGAACCAGCAGCAGCTTCTGGCCGCTGTGGCTGCCGTCAACCCGAACGTCGTCGTTCTGCTGAGCGCCGGTGCGCCGATAGAGACGCCGTGGGTCGGCCAGTGCAGGGCGCTGGTCTACGGCGCACTGGGCGGACAGGCAGGCGCAGGCGCGGCCGCAGACATCCTCACCGGCAAGCTCTGCCCCTGCGGCAAGCTGTCCCAGACCTGGGCGCAGGCTCACGACGATACCCCCGCCAAGGCGAACTTCGGCGGCGAGGGCCGGAACGTGGAGTACCGCGAGGGCCTGTATGTGGGCTACCGGTACTATCAGACCGCCGGTGTGCCGGTGGCGTTCCCCTTTGGCTACGGCCTGAGCTACACCACCTTCGAGTACAGTGATTTGAAGGCAGACGAGAAGGGCGTGACCCTCACTGTCACCAACACCGGCAGTTGTGCCGGTGCCGAGATCGTCCAGCTCTACGTCGCAAAGCAGGACGCAAAAGTCTTCCGCCCGGCGCAGGAGCTGAAGGGCTTTGCAAAGGTCTTCCTCGCCCCCGGCGAGAGCAGGACGGTGAGCATCGCTCTGGACGGCAAGGCGTTCCGCTACTGGAACGTCAAGACTGACCGCTGGGAAGTCGAAGGCGGAAGCTATCAGCTCCGCGTGGGTGCATCCAGCGCAGACATCCGCCTGACGGCGGAAGTCTCCGTCAAGGGGACCAACGCTCCCGACCCCTACGAGGGTCTCGACCTGCTCCACTACGTCTCCGGTCAGATCACCTATGTGACCGACGCCGAGTTCGAGGCTTTGCTGGGCCACCCTGTGCCGGAGGATGTCGTCCGCATCGACCGGAACATGATGCTGGGCGAGATGGACCATGGCCGTAGTCCGCTGGGCTGGGTGGCACAGAAGGTGCTGCGCTACCGTCTGGACAGCAGCTTTGCAAAAGGCACCCCCGACCTGAACACCGTGTTCCAGTATAATATGCCGCTGCGCGCGCTGGCCAAGATGACCAACGGCATGGTGAGCATGGGCATGGTGGACGGCCTCGTCTTGGAGCTGAAAGGCTTCTGGCTCGTGGGCATCCTCCGGGTCATCTATGAGTTCGTCAAGAATCTCATCCTGAACAGCCAGATGGAAAACCGGCTCAAAAACAGCTGAAAGGAATAAGGTCATGAATTTCTGGAATAACTTTGCCGCAAAGCATCCGGCCGCGGCCAAATGGGTGCGGGAGGGTGGACTGTTCGTCATCGTGTCCAACCTCATCACCGTGTTCAAATACCTGCTTCTGCAGTTCCTGCCCAAGGCGTTTGCAAGCCTGCCGGTGGTGGACTTCGGCTGGCCGGGCATCGACATCACCCTGTTCGGCGAGACCTTCAAGTGGAATATCCTCGGCTACGACGCCGCCCACGGCGGTCTGCCCTACTTCTGCGCCTACATGGTGGCCATGGTCATCGGCGAGTGCATCAATTTCCCCATCCAGCGCAACCTTGTCTTCCGCAGCAAGGGCAACCTCGCCAAGCAGATCGGCTGGTATCTGCTGGCCTTCTGCCTCATCACCTGCATCGTCAACTCCATCAACTGCATCTGGGTGGCTGTGGCCGGTCTGCTGGTGCCTGATTTCATCTACAACATCGGCACCACGGTGCTCAACGGCGGCATCTCGATGGTCATCTTCTTCTTCGTGAACAAGATCATCTTCCCCGAAGGCGAAGCCGCAAAATAATCTGTCATCTTCTTTATTTTCATCATTTTCTTCATCCGAACCAACAGGCCGTCCTCCTCCAGAGGACGGCCTGTTGGCATATTGAGCGGTTTTGGACGCTGCAAAGGATGAAATTTCGGTCATAGGGTAAGAATCTGCCCAGGGGTCTTGCACTTTGATGCTTTACTGTGGTAAAATCATGCCATGCTTTTATCATAGAGGAAAAAGCACCAAAGGGGGAACGTGTATGAGTGAGATCTGTATCATCGTCACCATCGTTGTCTATCTTGCGGCCATGCTGCTGGTGGGTTTCGCCTATAGCAAGACCAACAACGACAGCGCCGACTTCTACCTCGGCGGCAGGAAGATGGGGCCGCTGGTCACGGCTATGAGCGCCGAGGCCAGCGATATGTCCAGCTGGCTGCTGATGGGTATGCCGGGTCTGGCCTATCTGACAGGCATTGCCTCGCCGGGCTGGACGGCCATCGGCCTTGCGCTGGGTACCTGGCTCAACTGGCTCATCGTGGCCCGGCGGCTCCGCCGCTATTCGGCCAACCTCGACGCCATCACGGTGCCGCAGTTCTTGTCGCTTCGCTTCCATGACCAGCGCAATCTGCTGAACGCTCTGGGCGCGGTCATCATCATCGTCTTTTTCGTGCCGTATACGGCCTCGGGCTTTGCGGCCTGCGGCAAGCTGTTCCACAGCCTCTTCGGCGTAGATTACATGGCAGCAATGCTGGTGTCGGCCCTCGTCATCGTGGGCTATACCATCCTCGGCGGCTTCCGCGCCGTCACCACCACCGACCTCATCCAGTCGATGGTCATGTCGCTGGCCCTCATCGCGGTGCTGGGCTACGGTATCGTCGTGGCCGGCGGCTGGGGCGCTGTTGTCGAGAACGCCCAGAGCCTTTCCGGCTACCTGACCATGACGGCCAGCCACGACGCTGTGACCGGCGGGGCCGCATCCTACAGCCTGCTGGACATCGTCTCCACCATGGCGTGGGGCCTCGGCTACTTCGGTATGCCCCACATTCTGCTCCGCTTCATGGCCATCGAGGATGAGAAGAAGCTGGTGCTCAGCCGCCGCATCGCCACCGTCTGGGTGGTCATCGCCATGACGGCGTCCATCGTCATCGGCATGGTGGGTCTCGGCATGACCAGGGTCGGTGCGCTGGAATTCCTCAGCGGCTCGTCCAGTGAGACCCTCATCGTCTGCATCGCCAGCCTCATCAGCCAGCACGGTGTGCTGGCGGCAGTTCTCGCCGGACTCATCCTTGCAGGCATCCTGGCGGCTACGATGTCCACGGCGGACAGCCAGATGCTGGCCGCGGCGTCCAGCGTGTCGCAGAACATTTTGCAGGAGTTCGGCCACCTCAAGCTGAGCGAGAAGCAGAGCCTCTTCGCAGCCCGCCTGACCATCATCTGCGTCAGCGTGGTGGGCGTGGTGCTGGCCCGCGACCCGGATTCCAGCGTCTTCGGCATCGTCAGCTTTGCGTGGGCCGGTTTCGGCGGCTCCTTCGGCGCTGTCGTCCTCTGCGCCCTGTTCTGGAAGCGCTGCAACTGGCAGGGCGCTCTGGCCGGTATGCTCTGCGGCGGCCTGATGGTCTTCGTCTGGAAGTACATCGTCAGCCCGCTGGGCGGCGTCTTCGGCATCTATGAGCTTCTGCCCGCCTTCCTCGTCTCGCTGGCCGTCTGCGTGGTGGTCAGCCTCGTGACCCCGGCTCCCACGGAGGATATTCTGGCCGAGTTCGACGCGGCGAAATAACCGGTAAAAACAAGAGGAGGGCCTGTGCTGAAACCCGGCACAGGCCCTCCTTTTATGCTTGCGTGACGCTTCCGTGCTCCACCCGGTATACCTTGTCAAACTGTTTCATGAACGCCCCCGAGACGTCGTGGGTGATGGCCACCACCATGCAGGGGAGAGCGAGCAGATTTTCCATGACCTGTCCGCTGGTGTCGGGGTCGAGGCTGGCGGTGATCTCGTCGGCGATGATGAGGTCGTACCGGCGAAGCGCCAGCCGTGCGATGCCGATGCGCTGGCGCTGCCCGCCCGAGAGATTCTTGCCGTTCTCGCTGATGAGGGTGTCGAGGCCGTCGGGCAGGGTGCTCACCCAGTCGGTGAGGCCCGCCATCCCGATGGCGTGGGAAAGCTGAGCCTCGGGGAAGTCCGCGCCGAGGCAGATGTTGCTGCGGAGGGTGTCATTGAAGAGATAGGTTGTCTGGGCAATGTAACCTACCC
>ENA-UAML01000384-UAML01000384.1-human-gut-metagenome-genome-assembly--contig:-NODE-384-length-14972-cov-4.167661_pt1 | contig 14972 bp, 10 predicted proteins | sample MGYA00244211_ERZ654495 | MGnify/ENA primary metagenome ERZ654495 (study PRJEB26926, sample SAMN06164685) | human gut metagenome | biome: ENVO:00009003; feature: ENVO:2100002; material: ENVO:00002003... | reverse complement strand
CCTTCCATATTTACAAACACATTCGGTAATGTCACAAATATAAGGCTCGGTCCCTGACTGACATCAACACCGTAGCTGAAACATGCCGGAAAAATAATAAGTCCCGCCATTATCGCTACAAACGTATCAAGTCCGCATATTTTTATTCCTTCTCCGGCGAGCGTATTATCCTTACTCATATAACTTCCGAAAATTTCCATCGCAGCAACGCCAAGACTTAGCGTAAAGAAAGCCTGATTCATCGCAGCGGAAACCACATTACCGACACCAACTTCTTTGACGCGGTCGATATTCGGTACAAGATAAAATTCTATTCCTTTGGATGCTCCCGGAAGCATAATGCTGTGCACTGCAAGCACGACAATAAGTCCGAGTAATGCCACCATCATTATCTTGCTTATTTTTTCAAGCCCGTTCTGGAGTCCGCGGCTGCATACCAGAAATCCGACAACAACCGTAAGTCCCATCCAGATCAACATCTGCACCGGGTCGTCCAGAAGATTGGTAAATACCGCGCCCGTTGCTGTGGAATCCATTCCATTTTTAAATTCTCCAGTTACAAATTTAAAGAAATATGATGACATCCAGCCTGACACTGTAGTGTAATACATCATAAGTATATAGCACCCAAGCATCGCAAACCAGCCGTGAATATGCCATTTTGCCTTAGGTTTTTCAAGTGCTTTATATGATAATACTGCACTTTTCCTGCTGGCCCTGCCGACTGCAAGTTCCATAGTAAGAACCGGGAGTCCCATGATAATAAGGAATACCAGATACAAAATCACAAATATTCCGCCGCCGTTCTGTCCGACGACATACGGAAAACGCCATACATTGCCTATTCCGATTGCGCATCCGGCACTGACCAGTATAAAGCCAAGCCTTGATTTAAAAGATTCTCTCTCCATAATAAAACCATCCTGAAATATTAATGGTAATATTGTAACATATACATGTTTAGAATTAAAGTATAAAGAGCAACGACTGCGATTCAATCAATGAAATCACATCGATGAATTTATCGTGAAAAGTCATTGTTCCGCCGCCGCTTTCCCGGGTCATGCCGGCGGCAATCTCTCCAGCCGCGCCGTACATACAACAGCAGGCTGCAGCCGAATAAACAGAAGAGTCAACAGATAAGAAAGCTCCTATCAGCACAGAAAGCATGCAGCCGCTTCCCGTTATCCGGGCCATCATGCTATCGCCATTATTACAATAAATTACATCCTTTCCGTCGGTTATGACATCCGTCGCACCCGATGCTATAAGGATTGTATTGTGTGCTGCCGCATAAGATTTCATGCCGGATATATCTATTTTCTTATCGGCTGCATCCACGCCTGTTATCGTATTGCAGTTTTCCATAAGGGCACGTATTTCCGAATAATTACCGCGTATACATGCAGGTGTATTTATCTTTATAAGTTCATTGATAAAATTCCGTCTGAACGCTGAACCTGAGATTCCTACCGGATCGATAACCACCGGATGATTAACCTCACCGGCTGCCTTGCAGGCATTTACCATGGCATCGTAATTCTCCGTTGCGCCGAGATTACATACCAGAGCCGAGGCAGCGCTTGTTATTTCCGCCACTTCCGCCGGATGGTGCGCCATTGTGGGCGAAGCCCCGCAGGCAAGCAGTACATTGGCGCAGTCATTGACCGTGACAGTGTTGGTAATGCAATGGATGACCGGTCTTGCTGACCGTATCTGCCGATATAATTTTTTTGCATACTCTTCTGTTACTTTCATATTATCAGTTCTCCAGATTTTCTCTGATTTTGGATAAAACACCGGTCTGTTTTAACGGCACTGTAATGATTATCGCGATTATTGTTCCGCCGCATGTGCTTATAAGGAAAGGAATTACGAATGTGAACAACGCTGCCGAGGTATTACCCATGATAAGGCGTGCTATAGGGAACGCCAGCATGCCGCCGATCACGCCCGTTCCAAAAACCTCACCGATATATGCAAACGGAAGTTTCTTAAGTGCCTTGTATAAAAGTCCTCCGATTAAAGCACCGCATATGCTTCCCGGAAAGGCAAGCAATGTTCCGAGGCCGGTAAGATTTCTTATAAGCGAAGCAGCAAAAGCCTGTGCAAGACCCCACCACGGTCCTACGGTAACGGCACATAATATGTTTACAAGATGCTGTACCGGAGCGCATTTTGAGCCGAATACCGGGAACGAAAACATACTTCCGACAACCGATATTGCCACAAAAATAGCTGTTAATGTCATTTTTTTAAGGTTTGATTTGTAATTCATTTTTGTCCTCTTTTCCGCACCCTGTCCGAAAGAGGACAAAGTGTCTTAGTATTTGTTTTTTAAGATTGCCTTGGCAATTTTCTCCACAATCAGGCAGAGAACGATTGTGATGACCATATCAGGAAGCGTGTTGCCGACAGGCGTGTCCACATGCATAAGCGCGCGGTATCCCGCGAAACCTGCGAGCCACACGATAAGATTTCTCCAATTGAAGCCCTTGTCTATCGAGTCAGCCTTCCTTAATATGAAATAATCCGCTATCTGAACCGCTATCATCGGTGCAAATACCGAACCGATAAGGTAGAGAAAATCAGTAATGTTGTCCATAGGATATACAATTGCAGCAATCGTACCGATTACCGTAACGACTACGGCAGCCCATTTTTCCTTGATTTTGGAAGTAATAGACACACATGATACACCGGCAGAATAAGCATCAAGGAATGTTGTCGTAACCGTTGAAAAAATAACGATAAGAAGGCCGACAACTCCGAGTCCTGCCTTAACGAGTATACTGGCAATATCGCTTTCTCCCGTAAAAAGAGCGGCTCCCATTCCGATTGTGTACATAAAGATACTTACAATGCTATATGTTACAACGCTTACAGCTGTTGCCCTGACAGGCTTGGCAGCTTCTCTTGTGTAATCACTTATAAGCGGAAGCCATGAAAGAGGCATTGCAACCGCAAGTTCAACCGCTGCTCCGAACGAAAGTCCTTCGCTGCTTACTATATCTGTAATGCGTACACCTTTGCCGAAAAATACGACTTTAAAAAGGATGATCGATAAGACAAACAAAGCCGCCATTGCGATTGTATTGACTTTACCAAGATTGGTAAGACCGATAAGTATCCACACAAGAATAAGTACTCCGATTACAACAGCCCATACCCAGATTCCCGTGCCGAGAATGCCGTTAGCTGCAACCGCGCCGTCATAAATCATGATGGCCGTCCAGCCGACAAGCTGTAATATATTAAGCACAGCAAAAAGAAGTCCGCCTTTCTTACCGAAACTCATCTTAACGGTTTCCATTGCACTTTTTTCTTCTCTTGCTCCGATCATTCCGGCCGCAAACATCATAAGTGCGCCTATCACATGTCCTATAACGATCGCAAGCATCGCTTTCGTGAAACCAAGCGGTGCGAGATATGTGCCCGTAATGATCTCCGCTATCGATACGCCTGCTCCAAACCATATTAATCCATTACTGAAAACGGATGTTTTTTTCTCACTCATTGATAAATTCTCCTTCTATTGCAAAAGCATGATTCATAGGGCCGCTTCCCTTACCGAGGTCAAGCATCGCCGCAAGCGCGCCCGAAATATAATTCTTGGCATATCTCACCGATGACGTAAGGTCATAACCCTTGGCAAGATTGGATGCTATCGCCGATGATAAAGTGCATCCGGTTCCGTGTGTGTTCGGATTGTCAATTCTCTTTCCGTAGAACCATACCGGCTCCATGCCCTTCTGCCACAGAAGATCGTTGGCGTCATTGAGGCTGTGTCCTCCTTTTAGAAGAACGGAGCAGCCGTATCTGTCACAGATAGCTTCCGCAGCTTTTACCATATCATCCTCCGAGGCGATTTCCATGCCCGAAAGTTCTTTGGCTTCCGGTATATTGGGAGTTATCACTGTTGCGAGAGGCAGTAATTTATTTTTCAATGTACTGATGGCATCGTCATTGATAAGCTTGGCTCCACTCGTTGCCACCATAACAGGGTCAACCACGATGTTTTTCGCATCGTATCCGACCAGCTTGTCACATATGACATTAATGAGGCCTGATGATGATACCATTCCTGTCTTTACCGCATCCGGATAGATATCGGTAAAAATACAATCCAGCTGCTCTGCCAAAAAATCTTCGGTTACTTCCATTATTCCTGTTACGCCGGTTGTATTCTGGGCAGTAAGTGCCGTAACCGCGCTCATGGCATAAACGCCGTTCGCGGTCATCGTCTTAATATCTGCCTGTATTCCGGCGCCTCCGCTGGAATCACTTCCGGCGATTGTTAATGCTGTTCTCATAGTCTTTCTCCTTGTGCATTAATTTTGTATAGCGACCTAAGGTGGTGCCCCCAATCTGCCGCTGTGTATGGGCTTATCTGCCCGATATTATATTTAAAGCCTTGGCCCTTAACGATTGGGCTGCGCCTTTAATATCTTTATTATCAAAAATACCGCTTACCACGGCAATTCCCGCAATCCTGCTTCCGGACAGTTTCATAACATTATCGTTATTGATACCTCCTATCGCAACTACCGGAATATCAACACTGTCGCATATTGCATTCAAAGTATCTATATCCATCGGCTTCGCGTCTGATTTCGTGGTTGTCCCGAATACCGCTCCGCTGCCAAGGTAATCCGCACCCTCCGCCTGAGCTTTCAATGCCTGCTCCACTGTCTTTGCGGTGACGCCGATTATGCTGTCCGGTCCAAGAATTTGCCTTGCTTTTGCCGCATCCATATCGGACTGACCGATATGGACTCCGTCTGCATGTATTTCGGCTGCGACATTAACCCTATCATTTATTATAAGTGGCACATTATATCTGTGACACAGTTCCATTATCGGAACCGCTTCATTTATAAAATCCTTATCGGGCATATTTTTCTCGCGAAGCTGTACAAGTGTGGTTCCGCCCTCAAGTGCTTCCTCCACCTGTTCGTATAATGTCCGGCCGTTAAGCCAGGACCTGTCGGTCACTGCATATAAGATAAGTTGTTCTCTGCTGATGTTCATAATAAATCTCCACAAAAAATGCAGAGACCCAACTGAGCCTCTGCACACAAATTACATAGTCATTGTATACAATCACACTACGTTGGCATTATCCAAATCAGCTTATGGGTCTGATCTCAGCCCGCTTTCTGCAAGCACCCCATCTTGTATTACAATTTCTAATTATACATCTATTTAAATAAATATCAAGCAAATTTTACTTCTTACGGGCAATTAGTCTGCCATCGCTGTCAACATCGATAAGTATAACATCTCCCGGTCCTACTTTAGCTTCGAGAATCAGTTTGGCACTGAGTGTCTCGACAGTCTTCTGGATGTAACGCTTAAGCGGTCTTGCACCGTATACCGGATCATATCCGTTCTCAGAAACATTGGCAACTGCAACATCGGTAAGTTCAACCTTGAGTTCACGGTCTTCAAGTCTCTTATTGAGCTCGTCAATCATAAGTCCTACGATTGCACCGATATTATCCTTGGACAGCGGCTTAAACATGATAATCTCATCAAGTCTGTTAAGAAATTCAGGTCTGAAATGATTTCTGAGATCGTTCATAACAGATGCCTCCGCCTCAGGACTGATGCTTCCGTCAGGCTGTATACCGTCAAGAAGATATTGCGAACCGATGTTGGATGTAAGAATAATTATCGTATTCTTGAAGTCAACCGTCCTGCCCTGTGAGTCAGTGATACGTCCATCATCAAGAACCTGAAGAAGTACGTTGAACACATCCGGATGTGCCTTCTCGATTTCATCGAAAAGAACTACGGAATATGGTTTACGCCTTACCGCTTCGGAAAGCTGTCCGCCTTCTTCATATCCTACATATCCTGGAGGCGCTCCTATAAGTCTGGATACGGAGTATTTCTCCATATACTCACTCATATCGATACGGACAATATTGTTCTCGTCATCAAAAAGACTCTGTGCAAGTGTCTTGGCAAGTTCTGTCTTACCAACACCTGTAGGACCAAGGAAAAGGAACGAACCTATAGGTCTCTTCGGATCCTTGATACCTGCACGTGAACGCATGATGGCTTCCGTTACCTTCGTAACGCCTTCATCCTGTCCGATAACGCGACGGTGAAGCTCATCCGCAAGATTAAGAGTCTTATTACGCTCGCTTTCGTTGAGCTTGGCAACCGGGATACCGGTCCATCTGGATACAATCTTAGCTATCTCTTCGTCTGTTACACACTCATGCACAAGCGAAAGGTCTTTCTCATTAACCTTCTTCTCTTCTTCAGCAAGTTCCTTCTCAAGAGCCGGCAGCTTACCGTACTGGAGTTCTGCAGCTTTCTCAAGATTATATTCACGCTTAGCTAACTGTATCTGCTTATTGACATCTTCTATCTCCTCACGAAGATGGCTTAAACGGTCAACCGAAGCCTTCTCGTTATCCCATCTGGCCTTACCGGCGTTAAACTCATCCCTGAGTCCTGCAAGCTCCTCCTGCAGTTCGGCAAGACGCTTCTTACTGACTTCATCGGTCTCTTTCTTAAGAGCGGCTTCCTCTATTTCAAGCTGCATGACCTTACGTGATAATTCATCAAGTTCTGCAGGCATGGAATCAAGCTCCGTCTTAATAAGCGCGCAGGCTTCATCCACAAGGTCAATGGCCTTGTCCGGCAGGAATCTGTCGGAAATATATCTGTGTGAAAGTTCAGCTGCTGCTACAAGTGCATTATCCGCAATCTTGACGCCGTGGAAAACCTCATATCTCTCTTTCAGTCCACGAAGTATTGAAATGGTATCCTCAACCGATGGCTCATCCACCATTACCGGCTGGAAACGTCTCTCAAGGGCTGCATCCTTCTCGATATATTTACGGTATTCATCAAGTGTCGTGGCACCGATGCAGTGAAGCTCACCTCTCGCAAGCATAGGCTTAAGCATATTGCCGGCATCCATTGAGCCGTCAGTCTTACCTGCGCCTACAATCGTATGCAGCTCATCTATGAAAAGAATGATCTTACCTTCGCTCTTGCGTACTTCGTCGAGAACTGCCTTAAGACGTTCCTCGAACTCACCACGGTACTTCGCACCGGCAAGCATTGCACCCATATCAAGTGAAAATATGGTCTTATCCTTAAGTCCTTCAGGAACATCTCCGTGAACGATACGCTGTGCAAGTCCTTCCGCAACTGCGGTCTTACCTACACCAGGTTCACCGATAAGAACCGGATTATTCTTGGTCTTCCTTGAAAGGATACGGATTACATTACGTATCTCGCTGTCCCTGCCGATTACCGGGTCGAGCTTCTGCTCCCTTGCACGCTCCACAAGATCCACACCGTATTTCTTAAGTGTATCATATGTAGCCTCAGGGTTATCACTGGTAACCTGCTTCGTACCTCTGACTGCCATAAGTGCCTTCAGGAAAGAATCCCTGTTAATTCCGAACGTACGGAATATCTGTGCCGTCTCTTTATTAGGATATTTGATAAGAGTAAGAAAAATATGTTCTACAGAAACATACTGATCTCCCATGCTCTTAGCCTCATCCTCGGCACAAAGCAATACCTTATTAAGCGCCTGGCTGATATGGAGTTCCACATCACCCGACACCTTGGTCTTACGATTAAGTGCTGCATCTACCTCCGAACGGAATACGGCAAGATCCACGCCCATATTCTCAAGGAGACTGGCAATCAGGCTGTCATCAAGATCCACAAGTGATCTTAAAAGATGTTCCTGATCTATTTCCTGATTACCGTATTCATATGCTAACTTCTCACAATCCTGCAGTGCTTCCACTGATTTCTGTGTAAATTTCTGTATATTCATAAAAATCCCTCCTATCTGTTTTATCTGTTCTATAAACACTATAACACACTTTTTCAGAATGTCAATAGTTTTCTGTAAAAAACATCAAATTTTTTTGCTTGAAAGCATATTGACACTTTTGTACAATGAAATCATATATTTATTATGTTTTTAATGGAGGTTTTTATGAGATTTTCACAAAAAGACAACTCACTGCTTATAGAATACGGTTCTGCAGTTGTAATGATCACGCCATGGGGCGCGGATTCTCTCAGAGTCCGCATGACCAGGGAAAATAAGATGGATGAACATAACTGGGCTCTTACAGTGGAGCCTGCCTGCACCGACAGTCATATAGATATCCATGAGATTGATACAACCGAGCCATGGTGGCACAGCGAAGAAGAAATTAAGAAACACTCGCAGTCGTCCATGGAAGCATCCATAACCAACGGTAAGATTACCGCCAAAGTTTCTTTTGAAGGCTGGATTTCCTTCTATAACGATAAGGGTGAACTCCTCACTGAGGAATATTGGCGCAATCGTAACAGAATAGACCGCTACAGTGTCCCGATAAGAGTTGAAGGCCGTGAACTTAAGCCGATTCCGGGAACCAATGACTACTCTCTCGCAGCCAGATTTGAAGCTTTTGATGACGAGCATATCTACGGAATGGGCCAGTATCAGGATAAGAGTCTCGATAAGAAAGGTTCCGTTCTTGAACTCTGCCACCGCAACAGTCAGGCCAGTGTTCCTTTTTACATATCAAGCAGAGGATACGGTTTCCTCTGGAACAATCCTGCTGTCGGCAATGTTGTATTCGGAAACAACAAGACCGAATGGACTGCACAGAGCACCAAAAAACTTGATTATTTCATAACCGCAGGAGATACTCCTGCGGCAATAGAGGAGAATTATGCCCGTGCTACAGGATTTTCCCCTATGATGCCTGAATACGGTCTCGGCTTCTGGCAGTGTAAATTAAGATACAGAACGCAGGACGAACTTATGAAAGTTGTCCGTGAGCACAAGAGACGCGGCCTGCCTATGGATGTTGTTGTAATTGATTTTTTCCATTGGACAAGACAGGGTGATTTCAGATTTGAACCGCGTGACTGGCCGGATCCTGAAGGAATGGTCCGTGAGCTCAAAGAACTTGGAGTGGAACTTGCAGTTTCCGTATGGCCTACCATTGATGAGAAATCCATCAATTACGGCGAGATGAACGACCGCGGCTACCTTGTAAAGACCGACCGTGCTTCAGGTTTCCATATGAACTGGATGGGTGATACCACATTTTTCGATGCAACACATCCGGGAGCAAGACAGTTTGTCTGGGACCGTTGCAAAGAGAATTATTACGATAAGGGCATCCACTGTTTCTGGCTTGATGAAGCTGAACCGGAATACGGTCCGTATGATTTCGATGTATTCAGATATTATGAAGGTCCGGCGCTCCAGTGCACTAACATTTATCCGGTAATGTATGCCAAAGGATTCTATGACGGTCTGAAATCCGTCGGTGAAAAAGACATCATGAGCCTTGTAAGATGCGCCTGGGCCGGCAGCCAGAAATATGGCACTCTCACATGGTCAGGCGATATATGTTCAACTTTCCGCGCTTTCAGGGAGCAGCTTCAGGCAGGTCTTTCAATGGGTCTTGCCGGTATCCCATGGTGGACAAGCGATATCGGAGGTTTTGTAGGCGGCGATGGCAAAGATCCTGCTTTCAGGGAGCTTCTTGTAAGATGGTTTGAGTGGGGAGCATTCTGTCCTGTATTCCGTCTTCACGGTGAAAGACTTCCTTATTATGAGCGTGAAGTCGAATATATAGACGGTGTCCGCACATTCTCATCAGGACAGGACAATGAAGTCTGGAGTTTCGGCGAGGAGAATTACGAGATTATGAAGAAATTCCTCTTCATAAGAGAGAATTTAAGAGATTATGTGAGAAACTGCATGATGGAAGCACATCTTCACGGAACACCGGTTATGAGACCGCTTTTCTATGATTTTCCGGAAGATAAGACATGCTGGGGATACGAGGACGAGTATATGTTCGGACCGGATATTCTTGTTGCACCAGTTATGGAAGCACAGACATTCACACGTTCCGTATATCTTCCTGCGGGAACGCGCTGGAAGGATGCCGCATCAGGCAAAATGTTTGACGGCGGCCAGAATGTAATTGTGGATGCTCCGCTTGATATTATTCCGGTGTTCGTAAGAGAGGGTAAAGAATACAAGATTTACTAGGAGATTTTTCTGCTTATGAAAAACATTCAATACAAATACGGTCATATGTCCATTCCGGGCGGCGGATATGTAACAGGTTTTGCTTATCATCCCGCATGTAAGAACCTGCTTTACTGCCGCACTGATATCGGAGGCGTATACCGCTATGACTATGATAATGACACATGGATAAGCCTTATGGACCATGTAACACATATTAACCCGGCCGAATGTTATCCGTCCGCTATTGCACTCGACCCGCATAATCCCGCAATGTTATACATTGCATGCGGACTTAGTGACTGGCGCCGTAAACCGGGTGTTAACGGCATATTTGCCGTATCGGATGACTATGGTAAAACATTCCGTTACAGTGAACTTCCGTGTGTTGTTCACGGAAATTTTCCGGGACGCGGATGCGGCATGCGTCTTGTAGTAGATTACAATAATCCTGACGTACTTTATTTTGCAAGTCAGCGCGGCGGGCTGCTTCGCACATCCGACGGCGGCATGACCTGGCAGAGTATATCAATAGCCGCAGGCAGCAGAGCCAATGAGCTTAACTGTACTTTTGTCTGGGTTCATCCGGATTCCGGGACTCTGGTTCTCGGAACCGCCGGCATTAACAATAAATCCTCTGACGGACTTACACGCGGTCATAGCTTATATGTATCATACGATACCGGCAGCACCTGGGAAGAACTGCCGATGCCTGACTGCCTTGTCCCTGACGGCACACGCATGAAGGGTTACACTGCCGAACGTTACGATTACGATGGCCGTTACCTGTATGTCACATTATCATGCAACGGTCCGAAAAGCCAGATTGATGACGAAGGATACAGCTGTGATTCCGGTGATGCCGCAGGCGGTAAAATACTCCGCTATCCGGTTGATCAATCCGGACATCTCGGTTCATATGATGATATCACACCATGCGGCGGTCCGTATTCCTATAGCCGTGACAGAGCCAATGAGTGCGGATTCGGCGGAATATGCTCATCACCTCAGGTTCCGGGTCTGTTAGCTGCTTCCACCCTCAGCGAGAAGCGTGGTGATATTGTATTCATATCCAGGGATTACGGCGATACATGGGAGGTTAATCTCCATAAGCTTGATAATAACAGAATCTATTTTAATACATCATATATGAAGCCGGAATTTAACGGTAACACATCACTTATTCACTGGCTCAGCGATATCAAAATAAATCCGTTTGATTATAATGATGTTATTTTTAATACAGGAACAGGTGTATTCGGAACATATAATTTCACGTCTGACGACTGTAAATGGTGCGACCGTTGCCCGGGAATAGAGGAAACCGTGCATATCAATGTGTACAGTCCGCACGCCGGTGATGTGATTGCAATCGACGCAGTCGGTGACCTCGGCGGTTTTGCTTTTACCAAAACAGACACTCCTTGCACCAATTCTTTTGCCGACGCAGACGGTAACCGGTATATAACATGTATTAATGCCGATTACACGGACAATAATCCGAATCGCGTTGTCGTTACCGCAAGGGGCAACTGGACCGGCATGACTACGGGTGGCCTTATTCTGTCGAATGACCAGTGCCGTACTTTTACACATCTTGATCTTCCTTTCGGCATCGATGAATATACGGACACGCTTTTACACCGCATTTCAATGGTAAACCAGAATGCCGGATGGGTTACGATAACCGCTGACGGCAATTCAATCATATGGACACCTGCCGACAGAGTTTTTCTGCCGCTTGTGGCGGTGCTTGTAAGCCACGACTGCGGCCGCACATTCCGCCATTCTGTATTTTATGATGCAGGCGGCAATATCCTGACGGATGGTTTTGCCAAAGTATATGCTGACCGCGTTAATCCGGAGATTGTGTATGCATTCGATACAACGCGCAAAATATATATCAGTCATGATACCGGCGATACATTCATACAATATCCGGTTCCGGATGATGTTCCGGAATGTATTCTCAACCTGATTGACACAATGGACAAATCTTCCCTGTGCATAGAACGCGGCCGCACAGGCACATTCTACATGGCGCTTGGGGTAGACGGCATCTGGAAGATGCAGTATAATATTACCAATGATAAAATTACTTTTAAGAAAATTACCGATGGTAACAAGACATTCTACCGCATCGGTCTTGGTATAGGTCCTGACGGAGATTTTCTCCGTGGTCTGAAATCAATTTATGCCGCCGCAATTATTGACGGTGTGTACGGTTTCTACCGTTCCGATGACGACGGTGCATCATGGCTCCGTATCAATAACGACAACCAGATGTTCGGCCAGATAGACTGCATCTGCGGAGATGCCCGCAGTTTCGGCCGGTTTTACATCGCCACCGGCTCAAGGGGATTGCTTTACGGCGAACCCATACAATAATTATATATGGAGGTCATTATGAAGAAAAAAATACTCGCCGCTGTCTTTACCGACAACATGGTATTCCAGCGCGACAAAGCCGTTAAGCTGTTCGGTAATGTAGCTGCCGGCAGACAGGTTACAATTGATTTCAACAGTAGGACCGTGTCGGCCACCGCCGATGACAACGGTTATTGGGAAACCGAACTGGCACCTATGAGTGCGGCCACCAATCTCTCGCTCACAGCCGTATGCGGTGAAGACAAGGTTATATTAAATAACATTGCCATCGGAGAGGTATGGCTCGCGGGCGGACAGTCCAACATGGAATTTGTGATTTCATCCTGCACTGACTGGGATCGTGTAAAGGATGTCAAAGACCGTGATTTTAACGTGAGATTCTTCTATACACCGAAGTTTGCTTATGTGACAGACGAATATTATGAGGCTTTCGACAATGCACACTGGCAGCTTGCTGATGACGAAGGTTTCAAGGACTGGTCGGCAATAGGTTATCTTTTTGCGGAAAAACTATCCAAAGATCTCGGCGTTACAATCGGTATTATCGGATGCAACTGGGGCGGCACTTCCGCAAGCTGCTGGATGAGCCGTGAAGCCATTACGGCAGATGACGAAACCCGTATATATATTGATGAGTTTGATGAGCGCAACAAGGACATCCCTCTGGATGTACAGCGCAAGGATTATGATGAATATGTCGTGTATGATACCGCATGGAATGAGCGTTCCCAGAAGTTATTCTCAGAGCACCCTGATACGGACTGGTTTGAGGCCCAGAAAATAATCGGAGAATGTAAATGGCCGGGTCCTATCAATAATTATAACCCGTTCCGTCCTACAGGACAGTATTGGCAGATGATTCGTAAAATCAGCCCTTACACGCTTAGAGGTTTCATATATTATCAGGGTGAGAACGACGACATGCGTCCGAGAATGTATGACAGACTTCTCACTAACCTTATCAGACTCTGGCGTAAAGACTGGGAAGACGAAAGTCTTACTTTCATCATAACCCAGCTCCCTATGCACAAATATTCCGGAAGCCCTGATTTCAAAAACTGGCCTATCTTACGCGAAGCACAGATGCATGTATTTGACACCGTTGCAAATACCGGTATCGCCGTAATACCGGACTGCGGTCAGTACAATGAAATTCATCCGGTCAATAAAGGCCCTGTCGGTTACCGCCTCGCTCTTCAGGCCGAGTACAAGCCTTACGGTCTTATTGATGAAGAGGATGCTTTCGGTCCCGTATACACCCACAAGGAAATTCACGGCAATGTCATTGAGACATTTTTTAAACATTGCAAAGGTGGTCTTGTGTTAAAGGGCGAGCCTGAATATTACGAAATTGCCGGTGCCGATAAAATTTTCCATCCGGCCGATATCAAAGTTAAGGACTCCTCGATTGAATTTTCTTCCGGGAATGTAAAGGAACCGGTTTACGCAAGATATTGCTGGAGCAACTATTGCACACCGACTCTTTTTGGTGCTAACGGCCTTGCCGCATCGCCTTTCAGAACCGATATGAATGATGAACTTGACACCAATGTCGGATCAGATGTAATGCAGCAGAACCTGGAGACCTGATTATACCGCTATTATTACGGAGTGTTATTTATTATAATAGCACTCCGTTTCTTTTTATCACAGAATATTATTTTCCACATACTCTAAACTAAACAACAATATATGCAAAAGGAGTTTGATTTATGCCTTATTACAATAACAGGTTTGCATCCGGATGCAACAGGGTACAGCCTCGTAATGAAAATTCCTGTGCCACTCCGGAACGCATGCAATGCCCGGTTCCCTTACAGACCGATGCGTCCGGCGAATGGTGTCAGGATATTTTTGTAAATGCACGCGGTCCTCTTGCAATGGCCGGGGTTGTCTGGCAGAAAAGCAACAGTCCCGAATATGACCTTTCTACCGCTCTCATTAAAGGAACAATCTATAAAGAACTTGATAAACCATTTATAGGCAAAGGAGGCTGCAGACGATGAACAACACCAACACATCAAACAGACCTTCCAAGTGCACTCTCATGCGCAGAATAATGGAGCTGGGATTCTACATCGATGATATCGGACTGTATCTTGACACGCATCCCGATGATTGCCGTTCTCTTGCGCGTTATCATGAAATACACCATGAATATGACACCGCCGTTCAGAATTATGCTGAATGGTACGGTCCCCTCAACAAATATCACGTAACATGTAACAGCCGTTTTGACTGGATTGACGGGCCTTGGCCATGGGAAGGAGGAATGGAATAATGTGGGTTTATGAAAAAAGACTTCAATTTCCGGTAAACATCAAGCGGCCCGACCCGAAGGCGGCACAGATAATCATCAGCCAGTATGGTGGACCGGACGGTGAAATGGGTGCCAGCATGCGTTACCTCTCACAGCGCTATTCAATGCCTGACAATAAAGTTGCCGGACTGCTTACGGATATCGGCACCGAAGAGCTGGCGCATCTTGAGATAGTTGCCACAATGGCTGTCTCTTATACACATCTCCGAGCCCACGAGACACTCGCTAATCTCG
>ENA-UAML01000381-UAML01000381.1-human-gut-metagenome-genome-assembly--contig:-NODE-381-length-14985-cov-22.058607_pt1 | contig 14985 bp, 19 predicted proteins | sample MGYA00244211_ERZ654495 | MGnify/ENA primary metagenome ERZ654495 (study PRJEB26926, sample SAMN06164685) | human gut metagenome | biome: ENVO:00009003; feature: ENVO:2100002; material: ENVO:00002003... | reverse complement strand
TATTTCTCCTGTCAAAGCCGTCATCCCAAAATGATTTTTCTAAGTCTTTCTAAATCATCCTCATCCGGATGGGAAAGCGCACGGTCAAAGTTTTCAATCAACGCATCAATATTTGCCGGATGCTCCGGCTGTGCCTTCATTTTCATATAGCGATCCCGTACAGACTGCGGCATTTTACCCTGACACATATATTCTCCGACCACAGTATTGTTTGGGTCAACAGACTGCTTGACGTGATCGAGGATCTTCTGAAAATATGCCGCACTGCCACCGAAGCCCGCCGTTCCGAAAAGGAAAACCTTTTTGCCTCTCAGCTTTGACAGCAGCCCCAAGGCGGCACAGTCCGCATTGCCTTTATCCGTCCAAAAACCGACATAGAGCATTTCGGAGTGCAATTCCGCCGTTCCCGGCGCACCGAAATAATCACAGTCTTCTGACGGAAGCACTACGCGGATTGTGTCGGCAAGTTTTTTCGTGTTGCCGGTCAAGCTGCTGAATATGATCGAATATCTTCCCTTATCCATAGCAAAAGCCTCCTGTCTTATCAAAGCGGCATCGGTGTCCGGGCGATCAGAATGACCGCCAGAATCGCGCCCACAAATGCCGCTGCCCCTACGACCGCCAACACCTTTTTGTCGAGCTTCTTCTTCGCTGCCTTGCCAATCAGCGCAGCGCAAGCCATGCAGACAGCCGCAGCAACAAGCGCAATGCCCAGCGTTTCCCATAGCCAAGAAAGTTCATGTAGGATTTTCATGCGATCATCATCTCCTGTTCGTTAAACTGGAATTTATAGTCCTCTCAAAACCAATTTGCTTTTTCTTCTCGAAATACGGGAATATCACTATCTCGATATGGATTGTAATTATGAAGATTGCAACCAAACTCTTTTAATGATTTTATTTTGTTATCCTGTGTCCATACAATTAAAGATATTCCGTCAAATTCTTCAACATTTCCATTATTCATTTTGTTTTTAAAATACCACTCCACGATTGTTTGATTGCCTTGATGAAAAAATTGCTTAATCTCCCAGACAAGAACACTTCCGCGTGTATTCCATTCGTCAAACCAGTGCTTTACCGTTTTGCGGTTTTCATATTTAGGACTCCAACTCTCAGTATATACAACATCATCTGTAAAAATATTGTCAATTCCTAAATCTGCTTTCTTAATCCACATATCAAACCATAATCGGATAATTTTTTCTCTCTCGTTCATAAAGCACCTCCACAACTTCCGATTTGTCTGCCCCTTAAAGTCCAAGTCCTTCAACCCACGCCGCAAGCTCCTGATGCCCGACGTTGCCCTTGAAAACTTTGCCGTCCATCAGCTTTGCGCCTTTGCAGCTCGGCGCAAGGCGTTCGTTCGTCTTGCCAATGCCGCTTCCGCCGGAGGTTGCAAACGGGATGATCGTTTTGCCGCTCAGGTCATAACTCTCAAGGAACGTATTGATAATCGTCGGCGCAACGTACCACCAGATTGGGAAGCCCACAAAGATTGTATCGTAGTCCTTCATGTTGTCCCGCTTCACGGCAATTTCCGGTCGTGAAGCGGGATCGTTCATTTCAATCGTGCTGCGGGCGTTCTTTTCCATCCAGTTCAGATCAGCTTCCGTGTAAGGCACCTTCGGCTCAATCTCAAAGATGTCCGCGCCGATTGCCTCTGCCAGCGTCTCGGCAACCTTTGCGGTCACGCCGGACGCAGAAAAATATGCTACAAGTTTATTACTCATTGTGTTCTTCCTCATCAATCTTTTCATTTCCTTCATTCAGCATGAAGTATAGCAGAGCTTCCAGCAATGTTGCCATATAATGAAGCGACCAGTTTTCTTCCGGCTCTTTTGTCATCTTATCAAGCACGGCTCGAAAAGCCGTGGTACGGTCAATCCTTGTTTCCTCATCAATGCGGTCAAGTATGCCCTTCATTTTCAGGGCGAGTTCTTTTTCCTCGTCAGAAAGCTCCGGTATGCCAAGTAACTCAGATAGTTTCTTGTCCTGCATAATAGCATCGTATTCGATGTATGACTTGTGTTCGGCTGACATCAATTCTTCAAAGTAGTTGATAAAAATATGAACGCGAATGCCACCTTCTTCGTCCGGGGAGAAGCAGACGGTTTGCGATTTTTCTGCAATTTCTTTCAAAAATGCAAGGTCTTCTGAGTCATCGAACTCCGCAAACGGAAGAAACATATTGATTTCCGCGTGCCAACGATGATAGTCCACGATTCCCTTGATATACCCGCGGTGTTGCTTGACAAACGCATCACAGCGTTCCAGAAGATACCCGTAGTTCTTCTTGTCCTCCGGTACAATGATCTTTGGTATCTTGTCCATTGCTTCGGAGTACGCTTTCAGCATACCACAATTAACTGCGCGGTCAAACACCTCATCGCACCATTTATCGTATTCGGCAGACTCGGTTTCCCGGTAATCCTTCTCAAAGATAATATCGTCCATTGCGTTACCCCTTTATGATTTTCTCAAGCTGCATTTCGGTCGCGTTAGGCAGACGTGATTGCAGATGTTTTAGAATGCGTTCTTTGGATTCCTGCGGGTCTCGCTGATAGGCAGATGTGATAAGGTCGTACCCGAAAAGTTCTTCCGGCGTCGCATACTCTGCGACACCCCAGCCATAAGGTCTTCCGTATCTGTCCTGCATATAGACGAAATCCGCGATGCAGACATAGCTCTGCATTTGCAGCCGCGTGATGCACGTCTCAAAACCGGTGTTGCCGCCCTTGCGGTAGTTCAGAGCCTCTTTCAGCCGTTTGGAAAGCATCCTGCCTTCACCGGCTATGGCTTCATAAAGCTCCTTGTCCTTGTAGGACGCCAAGCCGTCATCCCAACGGGCGTCAAAGTCATAGCCGTCACGCCGGAAGTTCGCAAGGTCCGGAATCCACTCCCGACTCACAAATCCAGCCTTCTTGTTGAAAAGTTTGCCGTAAAGACATTTGCCGCTCCGCGCAGCCGGTCCTTTCCATTCCCACGGACCATCTACATCATCCGCAAACCATAACTCAGGTGGGCAAAGTTCCTCGATGGAGAAGCCGTGAATCTCGTTCCGAAAGAAGGGCAGAAAGCCGTATTGCTCGACGGCGGCAATCAAACCATCTGCACTATGTAGTTGTCTGGCATATCTCTTTGACATTACTCCGCCTCTTCAATCACGCCATAATCAATCAGGATGTTCTTCTCCGCATACTGCGGGTAAACAACACCCATCATCTCATACTGATAACGTCTTACGCGGCGATGCTCCTGAATTGGTTCCGGTGCATACGCAGCGGTTTCGCAGTGCGTATACTCCGGCATTTCCGCAAGATCATCCCGAACGGCACGGATAAGCGCGTTTGCCACATCATCAATGCTCTTGCCGGTTTCCACGGCAACCAGTTCGTGCTTCCGGACTGCCTTGTCCAGATTACCAGGGGAGCGAAACAGCTTGTATTTCATATCATTGCCCGTCCTTTCTCTCTATCGGTCTGTCTATTCTTCCTGAAATCTGTTCTTTAGGGACGCAATCATCGCTTGTGCGGCAATGCTCAGATACAAAACTCCAATTTCATAGATAAAGTCGCGGTCGATCACGATAAAGTATTCTCTAACGTGTGTAAAAACCAGTTCCAGCAAGTCCCTGTACAGTGGATCATCAAAGGGCTTGAACCGCGTAAACTTGCTTTTGGCAGCGTCCCATGTCATAGACGCTTCGCCCTCAGCACTGGTCATTGCCTCACAGAGAATCATGCTGACGCCCATTTTTCCGTTGCCGGTCAGGAGTTCTCCTTCGTAATAGCTGAGTAGATCTTTCTTGCGTCGAAGCGGAACTACATCGCAGTTGTCATCCAGCTCAAATGCAATCAGCTCCGCAATCAGTTCCCGCCAGACTGCATATCCGGCGTTAATGGTTCCGTCCTCTTCGCGGCTGATGGTATCGTCCATGCAGTATCGCTCATAGAAATTATCTCCGTCAATCTCGTTGCGGGTGCAGAAGATATGCGCCAGCTCATGCAGAAGAATGTGCTTCAACTCTGCCGGATGACGCGCTATGTCTGTCCGCAGCAGGATCCCGTCCACGCCATCTTCTTTGCCAACGAAAGCGGAAGCGTGAAAGTCAAAATAGCCGTCCTCTGTATATCGGTCTTCCAGCCGGTCAGGGAAATACTGCTTGCAGAACTGCTCAAAGACTTCCTGCTGGTTTTCCGTCTGAAAGCAGCGCAGCACAAGATTGTCCACTCCGAACTCCGTTCCCAAGCGTTCGTTAAAGATGGAAGCGGCATAGAAAAGGGCTTCTTTATAGTCGTTGTTGTTCATCTAATTGCTATCCTTCATCCTCATTCAGCCCTCCGGTCTGACATTTTTCAGGAAGTCAGAGTGCGGTACATAAGGCAAGTTGAGCTGCCAGCCCATGCGGTTCAGTTCGTTGAGCTTGATCAGCATCAGGTTGATGTTTGTTCCCATTGCAGCCGAGAGCTGCACCACATCGTAGTCCTGCTTCATCAGGTCAATCAGCTCATCATCGTCAATGATCAGGTGTGAGGCAAACGCATTCGCCTCATATTCGTGTTTTGTGCGCATATCGAACAGCACGAACTCCGGGAGCGGTTCGTTTCCTTTGGCAAGATCACGGTGAAAGGTATCATGCCCGATCTCGTGACCGCAAACCATTTGCATGATCAGATACTCCATGTTGGAGTTCAGAAGAATATGCCGCTCTTTATGGCGGTAGGTGTACATTCCGAGCAGATCGTTCAGATTGTCAAGAAAATGGAGATGAATGCCCAGCTCACGGGCAATCTTCAAGGTATCTCTTGTTCCACAGCTTTTGACAATGCTGTTCGCCTTTTTGTATATTTCCTCGGAGCGAATTATCACGGGACCTTCACCCCTTTCATGTTGAAAACAGTCAAAGTAAATCCGTCAAGAAACCGAGACGCAGACAGTTATTCCTCTGCGTCCGTACCGGTCTTCTTGTATTTCTTCGGCGTGTATTTCTCAACATTCCGGGCTTTGGATTCCCAATATATATCCTGCAACGCCTTCATCACCGCATCCTTGTCCTGCTCAGACAGCGTACCGCCCGCAAACAAGCCGGACATCCCTTCAATCAGGTCCTTTGCCTGTTTCATGCCACGGGAGCCGTACTGCTCGGATGCCTGAACCACAAACTCTTCGTCCTCGGTCAGCAGATAGTTCACATCCACCTTGAAGTATTCCGCGATTTTTCTGTAAGCGTCCTTGGTACGGGGAAAGGAAATACCGTTCTCGTACCGGGTAATCATACGCCTGTTGATCCCCAGTGCATCGGCTACTTCCTGCTGGGTCAGCTTCCGCTTCTCCCGTTCAGCCTTGAATTTCTCTCCAAACGTCATTTTGGTAATCACTCCTGTTCACAAAAAGTTTGCGACATCAAATTGCGCAAGTCTATTGACAAAGGCACTTGAAGTGCGTATAATAATGACTGAGCAATCCAACTACTCATAGTATATCTTGAATTGCTCATCCTGTCAAGGGGCATGAGTAGTTGTACACGAAAAAGTTACATCTTTTGAGCAGTTCAAATGGACAGGCATTTATGCTGCCGAAGATCATCCGTACCGGCATACACCGGTATGAGGGAACAGGAGTGAGAAAAACAGAAATGGCTACACAGTACAGAAAAGCATACGTCCCGGTTACGCTGGATGTGGACAAGGAGGGGGCAATCCTCCCTCGCCTTATCTGGTGGGACAACGGTGTAATCTTTCAAATCGACCAGATTCTATACAAATGCCGCGCCACATCCAAAAAGGTTGGGGGCGGAGGCATCCGTTACACAGTTCAGATTCGCGGAAAGGAGTCATTTCTTTTCCACGAAGGAGACAAGTGGTTCGTCGAAGCAAAGGAGGACAACTGCTCATGATTTTATCCCAGCGCCAACTTGAAGAAATTGCAGCCTCAACAACGAAGGACTTCAACCGGTTCTTTTTCGGGGATGAGGCTGACAAGCCCGACCGATCAGCTTTGCCAACACCCATTGATCAGTTTGCAAAGAACTATCTCGGTCTTCGCGTATCATTCGCCCGTCTCTCGCCGGATGGAAGCATCTGCGGTGTCACTGCCTATGCCGACACTGAGTACAAGATCACGGAACTTGGTATTACGCGCACACTGGCTTTGAAGCGTAATCAGGTCATCTTGGACGAGAGCTTCATTCGATCCGGCAACGTGCAGCGGCTCTGCGCCAAGCGCAGATTTACCCTTGCCCACGAGTGCGCCCATCAGATTCTCTTCCAACTGGAATCGGAAGAGGTAAAGGCATCCTGCGAAATGAGATATTCCGCACGGACAGCCTATACGCCGCGAGAGCTGAAAACCCGCGAGGACTGGAACGAGTGGCAAGCAAATGTCTTGGGCGCGGCGATCCTGCTTCCTCAAAAAGAGGTTGACCTGGCAATGCGTCGGTTTGCAGAAACGCCGCTGATCAATTACGAGGGGAGGTATTCGTATGGTGATCACTTAACGCTGCGCCTTTTCTGCCGGTTGTTCGGTGTCTCCAAGACAACGGCGTCTATCCGCCTTCGTCAGCTCGGCTACATGGTAGATCGTCCATTCAGTGAGTATGTTGACCCATTGGAGGTGTGGTAATGAAGAGAGCATCCATTCGGGTTCAGGAACCGACGCCGGAGCTGATCGAAAAAATCCGCAGGGCAAGAGTTGCCATTTCCCAGCAGAAGCCCCGATACCTGAAGTGTCCCTATTGTCAGCATAATGCCATTGCTGTCTACGAGGACACGAGGGGTCATGTAGAATCCAAGTGCAAGAAATGCGGGCGGATCACAGTCTTTGATGTGCTGAATATGAGAAGACTGCGACCGCGTACCAAGTAAGAACCGGAGGACAAGCCTCTGTTCTAAAATAAAATATATGTCATAGCTGAGCTGTGGAGCCGCCTGATAGGTGAAGTCATCCTAATGCCGCATGAGACAGAGTTTAATTACTCTGTTTTATCGGCATGGGATTCAAACCTCACCGTCATGCGGCTCTTTTTCTGTCTTCACCCTTCCCGCTGCTCCCGCGCAGCGGAAAGGATGAACAATGAAAATCCCTAAAACCCCTATCGCGTTCGATTACGACCTCTGGACTACGGAGGACGGCAAGTGCATGGTGCGCGTGAAACGAACCGGCGAAGTTTCCGAGGTTGACCGCAAGGTTATGAGAATCCTTCGCGCAGAGGAAAAGCGGATCAGACGCTCGTATGGCTCTGACAACACCTCTGAGGATGAGGACGGCGCAGAGAAAATTTCTGATACCGTGCTGTCCCTTGACGCTATGCCGGAGGACGATGTGAAGTCCGCTGCATGGCTGGCAGACTCCCGCGACTGCATGGAGGAACTGATCACCGCCCTCAAAGAGAAGGAGCTTCTTTCCATTCTGACCGGGAAGCAGAGCGAATTGTATCTTGCGATGACCCGTGAAGGACTGACTCTTCGAGAGTTTGCCCGAAGGAAAGGCATCGGCATCAGAGCTGCATTTGACCTCAAAGCAGCGGTGCAGAAAAAATTTCAAAAAATTTTTTGAGCGGTACTCAACAAACGGCAAAAAGATGTCCGTTGTAAAGTGAAAGGGTCAATCAGACCACTTCACTGCTCCTTGAAAACTGAATAGTTCAGTGCTGCGGATCTTTCCGCTTCTGCGAAGCAACACAGCTTCCGACGCCAAGACCTCCCGAAAGGGAGTGAGCGACCTCCGGAGAGCTATAACAGTCGTGTGGTGCGGCTGCTTGCGACGATGCAGATGCCGGGTATAATGATACTTCCGTCTTTTCTTTGAATGGGCGGCTCGGAGCGATCCTCGGAGGGGTGAGAGTCCCATGATACCGATTGACCATTGGTAGTCCGCAGCATTCCCGGAACTGCAAAGTTCTTCTGGCAGGGGCGCGTGCTGCAAATATGCCGGACAATGAAACAAACCCAAAAGAAACTTACTATATAGTTTCAGGATGAAAACTATGTGGCAGGGTATCTTCACAAGATGCTCTGCCATATCCTTTTGTCCTGAATATTTTCACGAAACAGGAGGTGCTTAGAATATGATGGGCATTGAAACAATGAAAAATGTCAGCCCGAAAACGGTTGACCGAAGCACACTCGTTCAGAGAAGCAGCATCCGGCTTGATCCTGCGGCACCGCGAGAGGACAGGCTGAGGGAGTTCATCAAGCAGATCAGAAATCCCTATTGTTATCTGGACGGGAAGACAGTGGTGAAGATCAGCTTCGCCGAGACGGACACGACAATGGAAGATTGTCTGGAACACTATCTGAGAGGTCTTTGATTTATGAACAGTCTGAATCTTTTCGCCCGGTTCTATGGACAAGCGATTGAGCCTGTGGTATAATTTAATCGGTCAAAAAAAGAAGAATACGGATTAAGCCGCTTGCCTTGATGGTCATGTGGCGTTTTCGTGTTCCTCTTCATAAGAGTTGAAGCAAGCCTTCGTCTTTCTGATTTGATGTACCACACCAAACAGAAAAACGGAGGTTATTTTTATGCCAGACAAGGTTTACCGCACGGCGATCTACTGCCGTCTGTCCCGTGAGGATGGAGACAAAGTAGAAAGCAACTCCATCGCCAGCCAGAGAGCCATCTGCGAGGACTATATCGCAAGGCACGAGGATTTGGAGCTTGTCTGTGAGCCGTTTGTGGATGACGGTTACAGCGGCGTTTCCTTCAATCGTCCTCAGTTCAAAAAGCTGGAAGAGGCAATCCGCAAGGGTGCGCTTGACTGCATTGTGGTCAAGGATCTCAGCCGCTTCTCAAGAAACTACATCGACGGCGGACGCTACATTGAAAAGATTTTCCCGCAGCTCGGCATTCGCTTCATCGCAATCAATGATGCGTATGACAGTCTGACCGGTGATCCGCAGTCCGACTCCTTTGTTATCCCGTTCAAAAACCTGATTAACGATTCTTACTGCAAGGACATCTCCATGAAAATCCGAAGCAGTCTGGAAGTCAAGCAGAAGAGCGGTGAGTTCGTCGGCTCGTTCGCGCCTTACGGCTACATGAAATCGCCGGAGAACAAAAACCAGCTCATCGTGGATGAAGCGGTCAGCGAATATGTGCAGATGATCTTTTCCATGTACAAGGACGGCTTCTCCATCGGACGTATTGCAAAGCGTCTGAACCAGATGGGCGTCCTGTCCCCAATGGAATACAAGCATTCCGCCGGTGTGAAGTTTGATACCGTCTTCAAAACCGGCGATACCGCAAAATGGACATACAAAGCCGTCCAGCGTATTCTCACCAACGAGGTTTATATCGGCGTTCTGGCTCAGGGCAAGCGAGGCACTCCCAACTACAAAGTCCGCGTCGTGAAAAGCAAGGATGAATCCGAGTGGGTCAAGGTTGAAAATGCGCATGAAGCTCTTGTGTCCTACGAGGACTTCATGGCAGTCAAGGTCATGATGCAGCGGGATATGCGCTGCTCACCCGATCAGGACGAGGCGCATCTGTTTTCCGGCTTCCTGTTCTGCGGAGACTGTCAGCAGCCAATGATCCGCAAGACCGTCCCGTCGAAGACAAAAAAGTATATCTACTACGTCTGCTCCACCAATAAGCACAGCCGGACGTGCAGCCCGCACAGCATCGCCGCAAAAGAGGTTGAAGAGAAGGTCTTCCGTGCTATTCATGACCAGATCGAGCTTGTCATCAATCTGGAACACGCGCTTGCGATGATAGAGCGGCTTCCGTCTCAAAGCCGTAAGGCTTTCAATTACGAAGCCCAGATTGCCAAAATCGAGGAAGAGATTGAGCGGTATCAAAAGCTCAAGCTGGGGCTTTACGAGAACTTCATCGGCGGCGTCATTGATAAATCGGAATACTTCGAGTTCCGCAACAGCTACACCAAAATCATTGAGGACAAGCAGGACGTGCTTCTGCGTGTCAAAAAAGAAATGAAGCAGACGGTGACAACCGGCACGACTGAACGGAACTGGGTAACGCTTTTCAAGCAGTATGAAAACGTCGAAGAGCTGAACCGCCGTGTGCTGATGTCCCTTGTTGACCGCATTCTGATTCACGAAAACCATGCAATCGAAATCGTCTTCAAATACAGGGACGAATACCAGCAGACGATTGAATACGTTCTCGGCTATGCCGATGAACTGGATATTGCCGTATAAAGGAGGGATGAGCAAATGGCAAGAAAAAGCAGAAAGCAAATTGCAGTCGAAGAGCCGGTTATCGAATGTGTTTCTTCCGAGGTCTTCTCAACAGCCATCTATGCCCGTCTTTCCGTTGAAAACAGCGGCAAGTCCGAAAAGGTGGATGTCATCGCAAATCAGATTGAGATTTGCAAGTCCTACATTGCAGAGCGTCCCTACCTGAATCTGATAGATACCTATGTGGACAACGGACGAACAGGAACGGTTTTTGATAGACCGGAGTTCAACCGGCTGATGAACGACATCCGCACCGGCAGGATCAAGTGCCTTGTAGTTCGTGATCTCAGCCGGTTCGGGCGTGACTACATCGAGGCTGGAACCTATCTGGAACGGGTCTTTCCGCAGATCGGGCTTCGGTTTATCGCCATCAAAGAGAACTACGACAACTTTGATACGGACGGCTCCGGCGAAAGCCTCATTATCCCTCTGCAAAACATGATCAACACCCTTTACTCGAAGGACATCTCCCGCAAGGTTTCTACTGCGCTCAAAGCACAGATGGAAAGTGGAGAGTTCAAGAAGCGCAATCTCCCGTATGGTTATCGCTGGGATGAAGAACACAGCAATATGGTTTTCGATGAAGAAACCGCACCGATTGTCCGGAAGATTTTCCAATGGAAAATTGAAGGACTGTCCCTTCCTGCGATTGCAGACCGGCTTGATGCAATGAACGCGCCCAATCCGGAGTTTCAGAAGTATCAGGTCGGCGTCCGCACAGGCAATGCTACGGCAAAGAAGATTTGGAACAAATCTTCACTCACTACCATTCTGGATAATCCCCATTACGTCGGAGATACCGTTCTCGGACGGACGCTGAACGCCATCTACAAGGGCGTCAAGAATCAGCACATTGACCGTGAGGAATGGATTGTTTTTCCCAATACTCACGAGGCGATTATCTCCCGTGAGGACTTCCAGAAGGTACGAGAAATGCGGAACGCTGCTGCAAGGACAAGGGTTGAGAAGATGGAGCGCACGGAAGAAATCCGCGCTACGCTGATCAATCTCTTTGAAGACAAAATCGTCTGCGCAGACTGCGGCAGGAAGCTCTATTTCCATCGCAAGCGCGTTGACAAGCGCAAGGACGGCGCATGGTACGCCTTCTATGAGTGCAGTTCATCCGTCAAGCGCGGCAACCTCTGTACGCCGCACTATACGCGGCAGGATAAGCTCGAAGCCGATGTGCTTGCGGCGATCCAGCTTCAAGTCAAGGCGGCTCTCAATTACGACAAGCTGCTTGCCAAACTGAGAAACAGTGAAGGCGAACGCAGCATCCGCGATCAGCAGAATGCGCTCATCACAAGCCTGAATCTGAAACTCAGCGGCATCTCCAAGAAGCGTACTCGGCTCTATGAGGACTTCACAGAAGGCATTCTCGATGAAGAGGAATACGTCTTTGCCAAGAAAGCCTACGATGAGCAGTATGCTAACCTTTCCCGGCGGTTGGATGAAGCGGTTCAGCGGAAGGTAAAGTTTGCCGAGGCAATGTCCGAGGACAACAAGTGGCTCACGCTGATGAAATCCGTCAGCGGTGCAACGATGCTCTCTCAGGAGTTAGTTGACGAGTCCGTAGAGCTTGTGAAAGTCCATGAGGACGGCTCAATCGAGCTGGTCATGAAATACGGCGATATTTACGCTCTGACCGTTCAGAGTATCAAGGAAGTACAGGAGGCGATGTAAATGAGCAAGGAATACAACATCGGCATCTACATCCGCCTCTCAATGGCTGATGAAGATACCGGCTATGGCAGCAAGGCGGAAAGTGACAGCATCGGCAACCAGCGTATGCTCATCAATCGCTTTCTCGACAATCACCCGGAGTTGTCTCACTGTCAGCGGTCTGAGTTTGCGGATGACGGTTATACCGGCACGAACTTTCACCGTCCTCAGTTCACGCAGATGATGGAGAAGGTCAAGCGCGGCGAAATCGATCTGATCTGCGTCAAAGACTTTTCCCGCTTTTCTCGTGACTACATTGAAACGGGAAACTATCTGGAATGCACTTTTCCATTCATGGGCGTCCGCTTTATTTCCATCAACGACGGCTATGACAGCGACGATTACAAAGGCACAACGGGCGGTCTGGAAGTGGTTATGCGCAGCATCATCTACGCCGCATACAGCAAAGACCTTTCCGTAAAGACCACATCGGCAAAAATCCAGATGATGAAGCAGGGCAAGTATGTCGGTGGCTACGCTCCATACGGCTACGTCCTGCATCCCACCATTCGGAACAAACTTGCCGTAGACCCGGAGGCGGCTGATGTGATCCGTCGTATTTTCCGCGAGGCGCTGGAAGGCAGCAACACCTCTCAGATCGCCCGCAGCCTGAATGATGAAGGCATCCCGACGCCGGGGCAATACTTCAAGAGCAAGCATCCCGACAAGAAGAAGTTCAGTAACATGAGCGAGAAAATCAGTTGGGAAACCGTGATGGTCTATAACATCCTCAAAAACCTTGTTTACACCGGAACACTGGTCAGCCGCAAAATGAAGTCCTGCGGTGTCGGCTCAAAAAAGCGTGTTGTCAATGAGCCGATTATCGTAGAAGGAACGCATGAAGCTATTATCAGCAAGGAAGACTTTGAGCTTGCTCAGAAGGTCATTCGAGGCGGAGGACGGAATCCCACGCGCAAGCAGCATGACTATCCGCTCAAGGGACTCGTCCGCTGCGGTAACTGTAAACGTGCTATGACACGCCGAAAGAACAAGGCTGGCATTCGATACTTCCAGTGCATTCACTCGGTCAACAACGGAAACACAGACTGTCCGGTTGGCAGGAGCTTTCCGGAAATGGATATTGAGAAGGTTGTCTTCCATGCCCTTACTCAGTTTCTTGCTTTGGCACAGAAGGAAGCAATACAGAACCGCGAAGTCGGTGATCTGCGGAAATCTGCCATCAAGGAATGTGCTGATAAAATCCGCACTCTGCAAAAGCAGAACGAGCAGCACAAGGCGTCCAAGCTGAGGCTCTACGAGAAGTATGCAGCCGGAAGCATCACGAAGGAGGCGTACATTCAGCAGAAGGCGGCAGCGGATGTGAAGATTGCTGAAAACGATGGAGCAATCCAGCGCAGTCACGAGCGGATGAAGGAGCTTGACTCCGAGACCGCCTGTTCAGATGAAAAGCTGGATGCGGTCTGCGAACAGTACGCCGACTGCAAAGCTCTGACCTATGAGCTGACCCACGCATTCATTTCTGCGGTCTACATTTACGATCTTGACAACATAGAAATCGTCTGGAAGTTCAAGGACTTCCTCACTACATCAGAAGGAGAAGCCAAATGAAAGTATTTCTTTATATCCGCGTTGCCTGTGCGGATCAGCTTGCGGCAGCAGACCAGCGGGAAGAGCTGGAACGCTATGCGAAGGACAAAGGCTATGAGGTGGCTGCTGCTGTGGCGGCAGACGGCATCTCCGGCGTCCATACGGAAGGTATCATGAACTTCCTGCTGAACGAAGCCAAGCGTCAGGACATCGGTACGATCCTCACCCGCGACACCTCGCGAATCAGCCGGGACACTTCCTCTTTCATGAGGTTTGAGCGAAAGTTCCGGGAGAACGGCATCCGGTTCGAGTATCTGTCCAAGCCTGACAACGAGCTTCCGGTCACTCCGATGATGGAGGCATTTGCGGCGGCGTATAAGAAGCGTCGCACAAAGAACGGCACAAGAGCATAGAGAAAACGCAAGCCGTTCACGGGTGGTTGTCCACCTATGAACGGCTTGTAAATTCTCAAAATTTTTTTAGTCCCTACTTGACACAAGAAGACCTGTCCCGCCTGGGGCGAAACTACATTGAGGTCGGACGGCTGACGGAAGAATTTTTCCCGGACCATGATATTCGCCTGGTGGCCGTTTCGGATAACATCGACACGGCGGAGGGCGAAAATGAGCTTGCCCCGATCCGCAACCTGTTCAACGAGTGGTATGCCCGCGATATCAGCAAAAAGCGGCGCATCAGCAATAAGATCAAGGGCAATGCCGGTGAGCCGATGGGCCAGCCTCCCTATGGTTACATCAAGGACCCGAATGATCCGAAGCATTGGATCGTGGATGACGAGGCAGCCCAGGTTGTGCGCCGCGTTTACAGCATGACTTTGGAGGGGTTCGGAACAGAGCAGATTGCCGCCCAGCTTGAAAAGGACGATGTCCTGACCCCGCGGGCCTACTGGCTCACGAAGGGCATCAAACGCCCCGGCAAGGGCAAACAGCAGCCGCCTACCAAGTGGAACAGCTCCACAATAACCAAAATTCTCTCCCTGCAGGAATACTGTGGTGACATTCTCAATTTCAAAACTTATTCCAAATCCTACAAGAATAAGAAGCGAATCGACAATGACCGTGAGAATTGGGTGGTGTTCCAGGACGTCCATGAGGCGATCATCGAGCGTGCTGTGTATGAGCAGGTGCAGCAAAAGCGGGGCAAAATCCGCAAGCGCCGCACCAACAACGGAGAACACAATATGTTTTCCGGACTGCTGGTCTGCGCCGATTGCGGCAGTAACCTTCATTTTCACTTCAATGCTGTCTGGGATCATACAGAAAAGCTGCGGGAACAGTATGCAGCGGAACTAAAAAAGGTCACACAGTTGCAAAAACAGTGGGCGTTGAGGAAGACAGTTCTCGACGCCCACTGTTTGACTTTGCAGAAAGAAATTTTGAGATTGGACGAGTTGGTGATGGAAAAGCTGAAAGGCAACGGAGGCTCATCTGCTCACGAAATCGGTACTTGAACACCGTAAATCAATCGCCTCAAAAACAAAATCGTGGTCCAGCGTCAGC
>ENA-UAML01000369-UAML01000369.1-human-gut-metagenome-genome-assembly--contig:-NODE-369-length-15477-cov-3.674621_pt1 | contig 15477 bp, 15 predicted proteins | sample MGYA00244211_ERZ654495 | MGnify/ENA primary metagenome ERZ654495 (study PRJEB26926, sample SAMN06164685) | human gut metagenome | biome: ENVO:00009003; feature: ENVO:2100002; material: ENVO:00002003... | reverse complement strand
CTTCTCCTTCTGGTGTTCGATGATGACCTCGAACGGATCGTGATCCTCCTTCGAGGCGGGCTTCATGCCGAGCACGACGTCGCCGTACATCTGTACGAAACGGCGGTACGAGTCCCAGGCAAAGCGGGGATTGCCCGTGCGCTTGGCCACGGCCTCGACGGCCTGGTCGTTCATGCCGAGGTTGAGGATCGTGTCCATCATGCCGGGCATCGAGGCGCGGGCGCCCGAACGCACCGAGACGAGCAGCGGCATCTCCTTGTCACCGAACTTCATGCCCGTGAGGCGTTCGATGTTGTGCATGGCCTTCTCTACCTCGGGGCGGAGCATCTCGATGATGGCCTGCTTGCCGTGCTTGTAGTATTCGGCGCATACTTCCGTGGTGATGGTGAAGCCCGGGGGCACGGGGATGCCGATGAGGTTCATCTCCGCAAGGTTGGCACCCTTGCCGCCGAGCAGTTCGCGCATTTTGCCGTTGCCTTCGGCCTCCTTGTTGCCGAAGGTGTAGACTCGTTTAACGTCTGCCATAGTGTTTTTTTGGTTTAATTGGTATGTAAATATAAAATTTTTCTCGTTACGACGGATGCCCGCAGGCAAAAAAATGCGGTGACCGGGTCGTTACCGCTTCGCAATACAGACATTTTTGTCATTGGGAGTGCGAATATATGAAAACTTTTCCGAAATACCAAGAATTTCTACTCGAAGTACGCATAAACCGGCAGCGAATAGCCGTAGCCGCCGCGATAGACCCCTCCGGAGTAGGTCGTGAGGGGGTTACCGCTCTTTTGGTCAACCAGATAGCGGCGCATGTAGACGTCGCCGCCGCACACGCGGAAGGCCGTGTCGACGAGTATCCGGTCGCGCATCGACCAGCGTCCGCGGCTGCGGATCGTGCCCCGTCCGGCGCGGGCTGCGCGGGCCTGTGCGTCGCGCAGCCCCCAGGCCGCGGGATCGAGCGTTGCGGAGCGTCCCAGCACCACGAGCCGCACGTGCGGGCGCTCATGGCGCAGGTCGCGGACAACCCAGCCGGCCATGCGCTCCTCGGCGCAGAGCACCAGCCCCACGGTGTCGCGTCCCAGGAGCCCCTCGACATAGAGGTAGCGACGCCCCTCCTCGACCCGTTCGGGGTAGAACATGTCGCCGTAGTAGAGCAGGGCGAAGTCCATGCCGTCGAGCGAGTTGAGCGTGCGGTGCAGGTAGGAGTAGTCGCCGCGGCAGGCGGCGGCGAGGTCGCGGACGACGGCTTCGTTCTCCACGCCCCACAGCGCGACAATCGGCAGGGCCATCGAGTCGATGACGGCGGCGGTATGGCGGATTTTGCGCCGGTAGCGCTCCGTGTCCCAGCCGTAACGGCCTTCGGGGGTGTAGTCGTCATCGTGGTAGAAGAGCGACGGCAGGGTATCGTAGAGACGGTCGATGTCGTAGAAGGCGATGCCCACGGGGCGGCGTGCGGCGGCGAGGCCGCAGACAAGGGCCGCCGCCGCGGTCAGCAACGTGCGGAGTATCGGCAGCGCGCGCACGTTCAGAGCGGTTTTTCGGGGAGGAAATCGCGGGGCGAACAGCCCAGGTAGCGGGCGATTTCGTTGATATGGTTGAGGTTGTATTTTATGTCGTATTTTGAACTTTCAGCCATGCCAATGAAACTTCTGGAAACGCCGATACCGTATGCCAACATGGCCTGTGACACTTTCTGCGCCATCCGTTCCTTGCGGATGGCTTCGATCACGTAAGTATCTATCGGCGTTTTCAATGTTTTGTATTTTATTCCAACACAAAACTAAAAAACATGCCATTTGTGATGCTCTTGTATACATGAGTATGCTCATCTATGATTGAGCGATTTTCATTTCGCATCCCGGGTTGTCAGGTTTGAGATCGTAATTGCCGGGGGTGATTTCCGGTTTGATTCCGATGATGGAAAAGCGCCGGGTGGCTTTTGCTGCTTTTCGCCATCGAAAAGCAGGGAAAAAAGTTTTTTATGTACTTTTGGGGCCAAAAGTACCAAAAGCCTCCGCACGTCGTTTTCCGTGGGAGTGCGCGAGCCGCGGCGCTGCACGGGGCGCGCAAGATCAGGCCTATGCGCCACCCCGTGGCGGACGCGCCGCAGCTCGCCCCCTCTTTTTCCGCGTCAAACGAGAGTGCGGATTTATTGTGCCGCCAACGGCGGCATTATATGGCATGCGCCCCGCATTCTTTTTACCCGCAAGGCGATCCCCGACTTGGTTCCGATGGCGAAAGAGCGGACGGAGGGCTGAAAGCGAGAGCGGCGGGGACGGTTTGCTTGCAAACCCGCGCAGTCGCCCGACGCCGCTTTCAGGCGTCCGGACGTCGACATCGGAATCGGTCGGGTGGCTTTTGCTGCTTTTCGCCACCGAAAAGCAGAGAAAAAACTTTTTGGTACTTTTGGCCCCAAAAGTACAAGAAAGAAAAAAAGTTTGTGGGAACTGCAACTTCCCGGAACCCACGCAAACTTTCAGCGTAAAGCCCCGAAAAACTCTTTTATAATTGCAAGGAGGAATAAAGAGCCGAAAATCTTTCGCTGCCACCTGCCGGTGGCGGTCCTCCAGCGCCTATTCGGAAATCACGCCCGAGCCGATGAGCTCGTCGCCGTCGTACCATGCGGCGAACTGCCCCGGGGTGATGCCCCGCTGGGGTTCGTCGAAGAGCAGGTAGGCGCCAGCCGGGCGGATCAGCAGCCGTGCCTCCTGCAGCGGCTGGCGATAGCGGATGCGAACCCGGAAGCGGGCGTCGTCGCCCACGCCGAGCGCCCGGGCGGGGTTGACCCAGTGAATCTCCCCGGGGGCGATGTGCAGCGCCGGCCGCCACAACCCCGGATGGGCATCCCCCTCGCCGACATAGATGACATTCTGTGCGGTGTCGGTCGCCAGGATGAAGAGCGACTCCTTGCGGCCGCCGATGCCGAGCCCCTTGCGCTGACCGATGGTGTAGAAGTGGGCGCCGTTGTGCTCGCCGATCTTCTTGCCGTCGCGCACGGTGTAGCGCCACGGCGCCGCGAGGGCCGCAAGCTCCTCGTCCGTGGGCACGGCGTCGGGGGCCGGGAGCGTCACGTCGCGCCGGAACTTGGGCCATGAGGGGAGTATCTCGTGGACATTGCCGCGTTTTGCGGCGAGTTTCTGCTGGAGGAAGGTCGGCAGATCGACTTTGCCGACGAAGCAGATGCCCTGCGAATCCTTGCGGCGGGCCGTGGCAAGCCCCTGCTCGGCGGCGATGCGCCGCACCTCGGGCTTCAGCAGCCCGCCCACGGGAAAGAGGGCGTAGCGCAGCTGCTCCTGCGAGAGCTGGCAGAGGAAGTAGCTCTGGTCCTTGTTGGGGTCGCTGCCCGCGAGCAGCCGGTAGATGACGCGCCCGTCGGCGAGCGTCTCGACCTCCTTGCGGCAGTAGTGGCCCGTGGCGACGTAGTCGGCCCCCAGCTTGAGGGCTTCGCGCAGGAAGACGTCGAACTTGATCTCGCGGTTGCACAGCACGTCGGGATTGGGCGTGCGGCCCCGTTCGTACTCGGCGAACATGTATTCCACGACGCGCGTGCGGTAGTCGGCCGAGAGGTCAACGACGTGCAGCGGAATGTCCAGCTTGCGCGCGACGAGCTCGGCGAAGACGCGGTCGTCGTGCCACGGGCAGTCGCCCTCGAGCGTGCCCGTGGTGTCGTGCCAGTTGATCATGAAGAGCCCCACCACGTCGTATCCCTGCTCCTTGAGCAGGTAGGCGGCCACCGACGAGTCGACACCGCCCGAAAGTCCGATTACTACGCGTGCCATCTGTTCGTTGTCGTTACGTGTCGTTTGGTTTGCATTACTCCAGACCGAGCAGCCCTTCGGGCAGGATGAGGTGCATCGTCCGGTTGTCGAAGTCGATGTGGGCGATGAACTCCTCGACGGCGGGAACCAGCACCCGGCGGCCGTCGACCTCCAGCTCGAAGAGCGGATTGGCGTCGCTGTCGTAGTAGTCCGAGAGGGTGCCGTGCACGCGCATGTCCGTCCCGGCCTCCTCGGCCTCCACGGCAAAGCCGATGAGGTCCTCGAGGTAGAACTCGTCGTCGTCGCTCGTCTCGGGCTCGGCGATGCGGAATTCGAGCCCCAGCAGCTCCTCGGCCCGGCGGTCGGTGTCGAGGTCGGCGAACGAGGCGACGGCCCCCGTCACGCCGCGCCGCTCGAAGCGCTCGCACCAGAGCGGCACCTCCAGCGCGTCGATCGTGACCAGCAGCGGCGTCTGCTCCGGGTCGAAATCCTCGGGAAAGGCGTCGTAGAGCGAGAGCATCACGCTGCCCTCCGTGCCGAAAAGTTTGTTGATCCTGCCTGCGGGAACGGTTGCCATGTTCTGTCGTGTTTTGATTGCCCAAAGATAGCGAACTCCTGCCGGAATGTCAAATTTTTCGTGCGGCGGCCTTCCGGCGAGACTTTCCGTCGGAGGCCTTCTCTCGGCAGCCTTTCCGCGGCGTAAGAGGGGGGCTGCGGTGTGTTCCGGGGAAAATACTCCGATCCGGCGGCGGGGGATGCGGTTTTTATGAAAAAAATTTCTATCTTTGTCATGCAGTTCCGCGGGGGCTGTAACATACTGTAATTTTGCGCGAAAGCGTAAATGCTGTTCCCAGTAGTACGAAATCTGGTAAATTTCAAGAAAGATCGGGAGCAGGCATGGTTATTTCTACGTCACGGTATGTGGCGTGGAATTGTGCCTGTTTGGATCGAAGGTTTACCAGAGCCCGTACTACTGAAACAGGATTTCAATTCCACGCTTTCTTTTTTGTTGTTAGGCTTCTGGGGAGTTGGGGAGCAGGCAAATTCAATCAATTATGAAACAGTTGTTTACCTTGTTTTTTGCGGCTGCGTGGCTGTGCGGCTGCTCTTCGCCGGAGGATGACGGCGGCGGAAAGACACCGGGCGGAGGCGGAGGCGACGGACGCCGCGTTGCATCGATCGAGACGGTGTCGTATTGGTACGACAGCTACGGGGAGCAGCTGGTCGAGGACGACCGCTTTACCCGCAGGTTCGTCTACGACGACCAAGGCCGCGTCTCGCAGATGCTGCTGACGGATTTCAGCGGGCCCGATTCCTGGGACATGCACGACGATTTCACGGTCCGCTTCACCTACGACGGGACGCACATCGCCTATGAAAGCGTCGGGCAGGTGGCTCCCGACGCATTCAAGTCGTCGGCCGAGCTCGACGAAAAGGGCCGCATCGTTTCGGGCCTTGCCGACAGTTATGTTAAGACCACCGATCGCGAGGTGATGGAATACACGGTCGCCTACGACGATGCGGGCCGCATGATCGAAGTGCGGACCGACGCGACGAACTACAATTACGATTCGGGATCGGACCAGACGAACACGTACAGCTATGCGGATACCCACGAGTTTGTCTGGGAAAACGGGAACTCGACGAAGGTGATTTCCCGCTCGGTCGGGGATGACAGTTCGTCCAGTTGGGTTGGGCGTGCCAGCTACGGCAGGGTGCGCAACAAGGCCAATTTCGATTTGAGCTGGCTGACGCTGCTCTCGGCAGGTTGGACTTTTATCGATACGCCGCTGTATTACTGCTCGCCGGGATTGTTCACGCTGCTGGGCTACCACGGTACCCGTTCGGAGTACCTGCCCGAGCGGGTGGAGGAAGACGGAGTGCCCGACAGCGTCTGCACCTTCGAGTACGAGGTCGACAAGGAGGGGTACCCGACGAAGATCATCGGCCGGAGCAACGAAAAGAGTGCCGATCTGTCGCTCCATCTCTTTGTCGTCTACAACATCACTTACGAGGAGTAGTCTCCGGCTGTATGGCATAAAAAAAGGTCGTTGCACTGTGCAACGACCTTTTTTTCGTCTCTCCCGACTGACTGATGAGCGGGAGCCTCCGGGGCAAACCTTATTCGGCAGCGGGAGCCTCGCTTTCGGCGGGAGCTTCGGCAGCTTCTGCGGCTGCGGCCTCCGCAGCGGCCTTGGTGGCAGCTTCGGCCTCGGCCTTCTTCTCGGCGATGGCCTTTGCGCGCTCCTCGTTCACCTTGGCTTCGGCAGCCAGACGGGCCTTCACGGCCGACTTGGCATCGCTGGCCAGCTTGTTGGTCTTGGCCTCGATCTTGCCGTTCTTGGCCTCCAGCCACTTGTTGAAGCGGGCCTCGGCCTCGGCCTCCGTGAAGGCACCCTTGGCGACACCGCCCAGCAGGTGCTTCTTGTAGAGTACGCCCTTGTAGGAGAGGATAGCCCGACAGGTATCCGTGGGTTGTGCGCCTTTCTGTAACCAACCCAGAGCTTTCTCGAAGTTCAGGTCGATCGTAGCAGGATTCGTGTTGGGGTTGTAGGTGCCCAACTTTTCGATGAATTTACCGTCTCGCGGCGCTCTGCTATCTGCGGCAACGATGTGGTAGAAGGCAAAACCCTTCTTGCCGTGACGTGCCAGACGAATTTTAACAGCCATTTGCTATAAAATTTTGTAAAAAAGGTTAATAAAACGCTCACCCTCTTCGGGCTTTCAAGCCTGCAAATGTAGACAAAAAATTCCGCGCGGCAAAATAATTCGGAGAAAAAGGGCAGGTTTTCATCCATGAAACGGCGGAAAGGACTCGAAAATGAAAAATTTTTCCTACCTTTGCATCCGCAAACGGGGCTTTCGGGCCCCGCGCGCCGATGGTTCCGTAGCTCAGTTGGATAGAGCAGCAGCCTTCTAAGCTGCGGGTCGAGCGTTCGAACCGCTCCGGAATCACGTAAAAGGGGAGATGCAGCCGTCGGGCCGCATCTCCCTGTTTTTTGTCGCTGCCGGATCGTCGCCTGCCGGTCTGTTTTTCGGCCTGCCGGTCTGTTCCCCGGTCGGTCGGCCTGCTTTTCCCGCCTGCTGACCTGCCTTTCCGTTAGGCGGCCTCTCTTGTTCCTTTCCGGCCGCATCTATTTCCTGCCGGACTATATCCATTTTCCGCCGGGTCTTTGCCTTCGGACGCTCTGCCTTGTTGCCGGGGCATCTCTTTGCGCCGGGCCCGCCGGGCCTGTCTTTGGCTCATTCCGGTTCCCGCCGGACCCCTATTTTGTCGGGCCGTCCGTCTGTCGGTGGCAGCGATCCAGTTGCCGTTTCAGCTCGCGCGGGGTCACGGGCTTGGTGATCAAGGCATCGCATCCGGCCTCTTCGGCCCGCCGGCGGTCCGTGTCGAAGGCGTAGGCCGTCAGGATGAAGAGGGGCAGATGCCCGGTGCGGCGACGCAGTTCACGCAGTGTTTCAAGACCGTTCGTGTCCGGCCGGTGGATGTCGAGCAGCACGGCGTCGGGGGCGCATTGCAGGGCCAGCTCCGCGAGGGTACACCCTTCGTCGGCACGGAGCAGGTCGTACTCCTTGCCGAGTGTGATTTCCAGCAGCTTGTAGTCGCTTTCGGTTGTCTCCGCCACGAGGAGCAGGGGGCGGAGGCGGCGGTTCGGACGGTTGTTCATCGTATCGGGGATTGTGGTTTGTCTCTTGTCGGCTCTCTGCGGGGCGGTCAGCGGCGGAAGGTGCCCCGCCAGCGGGTCGTGTTTCCGCAGGCATCGGTGACGCTCAACTCCGCGTCGTGCTGCCTGCCCGCGGGCGGCGTGTCGAACGTGTGGACCAGTGTCCCGCGCATCGGGAAGCGGTCGCAGGGGACCCACTCGCCGTCGATGCAAAGCCGCCACGCGGCGATGCCTGCGAAGTTGTCCTTGACGGCGAAGCGCAGCGTGGCCGAGCGCGAGAGGTCGGCGCCGTTGCCGAAGAGCGGCCGCACGGAGGGCGGCAGCGTGTCGGCCACAACCAGCAGGTCGCCCGCCGTGCGGGTCGAGCAGGTGATGCGGTCTGCGGCGTAGCGGCCTCCGGCGTAGATCAGCGCCCCCTTGGCCGTGCGCACGGCCACGACGGCCTGCAGCTGGCGGGCCGGCGGGAGCGGCGCGATGATCGTGACCGTCATGGCGCGGTAGAGCGGGGTCCGGTTGTCGAGAATCCGGTAGAGGGGCGAGAGCGGCACGACCCCTGCGGGGAGGTGCATGTCGGCCGCATCGAGCCGTTCGGGGCGGCAGAAGAGCGGCTCGTAGAGCGCTCCGCCCGGGATGAGGGCCATCACTTCGCCCGGAATCGTGAGGAGCGTCGCGCGGTCGCGCCGCGCAACGACAGCGGTCGTGTCGGCGGCGGCACGGAAGCTCTCCGCGCGGCCCCGGATTGTGAATTCGAGGTGCGAGCGGTTGCCGCTGTCGTCCTCGACCTCGATGCGGACGGTGTGCTGCGCCCCCGCGTCGACGCGGAGCACGCCGCGGTCGACCAGCGTGGGGTAGAACTCCCCGGGCGCTCCCTGCAGGCGGGCCAGGCGGATGCACTCGTTGCGCGAGAAGAGCTGCAACGGATAGCAGCTCACGGCGTCGCAGCAGCGCGCCTGCTCGTAGGTGAAGCCGTCCATGCGGTACTCGAAGCGGGTCTGGCCGTCGACCGCGAGTGCGGCGCGCCAGATGCCGAAGGTGTTGTGGACGCCGTCGCGGCGGTCCGACGCCTCGACGACGAAGTAGCCGTTGCGGCCGACGGGCAGCGCCTCCGAGCGGGTCAGGCGGTAGCTTCCGGCCGTTGTGCGGACCACGGCATAGCTCTCGCCGGGGCTGCGCACGGGGACGCCCCGCACGGTGTCGACCTCGATGTAGTGCAGGCGCAGGATGCGCGGCGCGGTGTGGTCCGCCGGGCGGATGATCCCCTCGTGCACAAGGTTGTAGCGCCGCTGCGTGCGGTTGTCGCGCAGCTCGAAGTGGAGGTGGGGGCCCATCGACGAGCCGCTGTTGCCCGAGTAGCCGATCAGCTCGCCCTGCCGCACGGGCCACTGCGAGGCGTCGAACGTGAGGTCGACGCTGTTCGTGCGGCCCTCGTAGCGTGCGGTGCGCACACGGGCCTCGATGTCGTCGCGGAAGCGCTGCAGGTGGCCGTAGACGGCCGTCTTGCCGTTGCGGAGCGTGAGGTAGAGGGCCCGGCCGTAGCCGCCTGCCGTGACCACCACGCGTGAAACGTAGCCGTCGGCCACGGCCACGAGCTCCTTGCCCTCGACGCCGTCGGTCTTGATGTCGACGCCGGCGTGGAAGTGCCTCGGGCGCATCTCGCCGAAGTTGGCCGAGCAGGCGCCCGAGACGCCCCGCACGGGATAGACGTATTCGGCCGGATCGAGCTGCTGGCCGTGCAGCGAGGCCGTGCAGCCGAGGGCGGCCATGAGTATGAGTGTCAGAATGATTCGTCGCATGTGTCGCAATCCGTTACCAGCGAGGCGGCGGCTTCGGCCACGGCCTCGAATTCGTATCCGAGTGAAAGTCCGTATCGGATGAGTTTCGTTTTCAGTTCGTAGGGCGTGGCGTACCGTACTGTGCGGGCCTTGCGCCGGAGCTGCGCGAGCAGCCGTTCGGCCATCTCGGCCGGGTTGCTCTGCGCCAGGGCCGCGTCGATTGTCTCGGGCGCGATCTGCTTGCGGCGCAGCGCCGTGCGGATCTTGTAGGCCCCCCAGCCGCTCAGGCGCAACTTCTCGCGCACGAAAGCCTCGGCGTAGCGCGTGTCGTCGATGAAGCGCTCGCGCACGAGCCGCCCGACGATGCGTTCCGCCTCCGCCTCCCGGATGCCCCAGCCGCGCAGCAGGCGCCGGGCGTCGCCCTGCGACCGTTCGGCCCGGGCGCAGAGCCGCATGAGCGCCGAGAGCGCCTCCTCGGGCGTCTTCTCCCGTTTGGGTTTGGTCACTTTCTCCGGCTGCATGTCATGCGGGGTTTTCCGTAGAGGTCTTCGCGGACCTCGGTGTCGGTGTATCCCTCCTCGTCGAGCAGGCGCCGCAGGGCGTCGGCCGCCAGGTGGTAAATTTCAAAATAGAGCCGTCCGCCCGGGAGCAGCATCCGCCGCCCGGCCCGGGCAATGGCGCGGTAGAAGCACAGCGGGTCGTCGTCCGGGACGAACAGCGCCTCGGCGGGCTCGTGGTCGCGGACGTTGGGGTGCATCGCCGCGCGGTCCGCCTGCGGAACGTAGGGCGGGTTCGAGACGATGACGTCGAACGGCTCGGGAAAGCGCTCCTCAAGGTCGTGCAGCGCGTCGGCCTGCCGCAGCGTGACCCGCGCGCCGAGCGCACGGCAGTTCTCCGCGGCGACAGCCAGTGCCACGGGCGAGATGTCGGCGGCGAAGAGCTCCGCTTCGGGCAGGCCGAGGGCCAGCGTCGCGGCGATGCAGCCGCTGCCGGTCCCCACGTCGAGCAGACGGCGTGCGGCGCCCTCGCGGCGGATGATCCAGAGGGCGAGCTCCTCGGTCTCGGGACGCGGGATGAGCACCCCTTCGCGCACGGCGAACGGGCGGTCGAGAAATTCCGTGCGGCCGGTGACGTACTGTACGGGCCGGCCGGCGGCCAGCTGCTCGATGTCGTCGTCGAGCCCCTCGACCGCCAGCGGCGCGTCGGGGTCCGTGAGCAGGGCCGACGGCGTGAGGCCCGTGCGGTCGGCAAGCAGCGTCAGGGCGATGCTGCGGGCTTCGCGGACGTCGTATAGTCCGGTGATTCGGGATTCGATCCGCCGGAGCAGCTCGCGGCGGGTGGCGGTCGGCTCTCTCATCGTGCGGTGCGGGTTGAGGCGGGGTGTCCCGCAAACAGGTCGGCCAGGGCGATGGCGACGGCGGCTTCGACGACCACCGCGCCGCGCAGGGCGACGCAGACGTCGTGGCGGCCCCGGATTTCGAGCATCTCGACGCGCCCCGTGACCCGGTTGTAGGTCATTTGCGGCCGGGCGATGCTCGGCGTGGGTTTCAGCGCGGCGCGCACGACGAGCGGGTTGCCGTTGGTGATGCCGCCGTTGATGCCGCCGTCGTGGTTCGTGGCCGTGTGCCCTTCGGCGTCGAGGATCGGGTCGTTGTTCTCCGAACCCCGGTGCCGGGCCGCGGCGAATCCGCTGCCGAACTCCACCCCCTTGACCGCCGGGATGGCGAAGAGCAGGTGGGCGATGAGGCTCTCGGCCGAGTCGAAGAAGGGCTCGCCCAGACAGGCCGGCACCCCCTCGGCGCAGCACTCGACGATGCCGCCGACCGAGTCGTGTGCGGCCGCCGCATCGGCGAGCACCTCGTCGAAGCGCTCCGGGTCGGTGCATCCGCCGATCTCGGTCAGGCGGGTCCGGAAGCGCACCTCCGCCGGGAGCATCTTCTTGGCCACGACCCCCGCGGCGACGAGCGCCACGGTCAGACGTGCCGAGAAGTGTCCGCCGCCGCGCGGGTCGTTCCAGCCGCCCGACCTGAGGTCGGCGACGCGGTCAGCGTGCGACGGGCGGAAGTGGTCGCGCAGCGCGGCATAGTCCTGCGGACGGGTGTTGCCGTTGGCGAAGAGCACGGTCAGCGGAGCGCCGGTCGTGCGGCCCTCGTAGAGCCCCGAGACGATCTGCGGGCGGTCCTCCTCGCGGCGCGGGGTGGTGCCCCTGGTGCCGCTGCGGCGGCGTGCCAGATCGGCGGCGAAATCCTCCTCCGACAGCGGCAGGCCCGCCGGTACGCCGTCCATCGTGATGCCGATCTGCGGCCCGTGCGACTCGCCCCAGAGGGCGATCCGGAAGTTGTGCCCGTATTGATTCATTGCCCTTGCTGACTATCTGATGCGGATGGATTCCAGGTCCTCGAAAAATTCGGGGTAGCTCTTGGCCACGCACTCCGCGTCCTCGATCGTCACGACCCCTTCGGCGCGCAGCGCCGCCACGGCCAGCGACATGGCCATGCGGTGGTCGCCGTGGCTGTGGACGCGCCCGCCGCGGATCACGCCGCCGCGGATCGTCATGACATCCTCGTCGGGCAGGTCGACCTCGATGCCCAGCCGGCCGTACTCCTCGCGGATCGCCTCGGCGCGGTCGCTCTCCTTGTGGCGCAGGCGCGAAGTGCCGTGCAGGATGCTCACCCCCTCGGCCGCGGCGGCCAGGGCGGCCAGCGCCGGGAAGAGGTCGGGACAGTGTGTGGCGTCGAACTCGAAGGCCCGCAGCGGACGGCGCACCGCCGTGACCGACCGGGCGTCGTTGATGACCGCCGCACCGGCCCGCACGAGGGCCGTGCAGACGGCCGTGTCGGCCTGCTTCGAGAGCATCGGGACGTTGGCGACGGTCACCTCGCCCGCCGTGGCCCCCGCGACGAGCAGCATCGCCGCGGCGCTCCAGTCCCCCTCGATGTGCAGCTCCGTGGCGCAGTAGCGCTGCGCCCCCGGGATGTAGAACTCCTCGTAGTCGCGCTGGAAAATCTCCACGCCGAAGCGCGCGGCCGTGTCGAGCGTCATATCTAAATAAGGTGTCGAGACGGCGTCGCGGACATGCAGCGTTGTGTCGCCCGCGGCGCGGGGCAGCGCAAGCAGCAGCCCCGTGACGAACTGCGACGAGACCGATCCGTCGACGGTCACCTCGCCGCCGTGCATCGGGCCGCACACCTCGAAGGGGAGGTGTCCGCCGTGCTCCTTCACCTTTACGCCCAGCTGCCGCAGCGGCGGGACCATCATCCCCATCGGACGGTGCAGCAGCGTCCCCTCGCCCTCGATGCGCACGGGCTCCGTGCAGAGCGACGCGATGGGGGTGAACAGGCGCGTCGCCAGACCCGATTCGCCGACGGGCAGCCGCCGTCCGACCGGGTGCAGCCCGCCCTCGACCGCGAGCGAGGCATCGCCCGTCGGGCGGACGCGGGCACCGAGCGCGCGGATGCACCGCAGCGCCGAGCGCGTGTCGTCGCAGAATCCGAGGTTGTGCAGCGTGGAGACGCCGTCGCAGAGCAGCGACGCCGCCAGGGCGCGCTGTGCGTAGCTTTTGGAACAGGGGGGTGTCAGGGTGCCCGCAACCCGGCCTGGGGGGATGCTCCTATCCATTCTCGAGGCCTTTGCGGTTCTTCATCTCCTGCGTGATCTGGTGGCTCTTCTTGAGCTCGAAGTGCTGTCCGAGGTAGACCTTGCGCACCATCGGGTCGGCGGCCAGCTCCTCGGCCGTGCCCGTCTTGAGGATTTTGCCCTCGTAAAGCAGGTAGGTGCGGTCGGTGATGGCCAGCGTCTCGTCGACGTTGTGGTCGGTGATGATCACGCCGATGTTCTTGTGCTTGAGCGTCGCCACGATCGACTGGATGTCCTCCACGGCGATCGGGTCCACGCCCGCGAAGGGTTCGTCGAGCAGGATGAAGGCCGGGTTGATGGCCACGGCGCGCGCGATCTCCGTGCGGCGGCGCTCGCCGCCCGAGAGCTGGATGCCGAGGCTCTTGCGGACCTTCTGCAGGCGGAACTCCTCGATGAGCGCCTCGACGCGCTCGGCCTGGTACTCCTTCGAGTAGGAGGTCATCTCCAGCACGGCGCGGATGTTCTCCTCGACCGTGAGCCGCCGGAAGACCGAGGCCTCCTGCGCCAGGTAGCCCACGCCCAGCTGCGCGCGCCGGTAGACGGGCAGGTCCGTGAGTTCGGAGACCTCCTGCCGGTCGTTCTCGAGGAAGATGCGTCCCTCGTTGGGCTTGATGAGCCCCACGATCATGTAGAAGGTCGTGGTCTTGCCGGCTCCGTTGGGGCCGAGCAGACCGACGATTTCGCCTTGGTTGACATCTATGGATACGTGGTTGACTACCGTCCGGGACTTGTATTTTTTGACGAGTTCGCTGGTGTAGAGACGCATTGCGTTTTCCGATAAAATTTTTCACAAAGTTATGCTTTTTTCCGAAAAAATTTTTATCTTTACGTTGAATTTTCGATTTTTAGATCAGAAACGGCGAAATGAGACAATGTGATTCATCCCTGTTGCACGAGAAGCTGAAGGAGTATTTCGGCTTTTCCTCGTTCAAAGGGAATCAGGAGGCGGTGATCCGCAACGTGTTGGAGGGGAAGGATACGTTCGTGCTGATGCCGACCGGCGGTGGCAAGTCGCTCTGCTACCAGCTGCCCGCCCTGTTGATGGAGGGTGTCGCCATCGTCATTTCGCCGCTGATCGCCCTGATGAAGAATCAGGTGGACTCGATGCGCACCTTCTCGGCCGAGTCGGGCATCGCGCACTTCCTCAATTCGTCGCTCAACAAGACCGCCGTGGCGCAGGTCCGTCAGGATGTGCTCGACGGCAAGACCAAGCTGCTCTACTTCGCGCCCGAGTCGCTGACCAAGGAGGACAACGTCGCGTTCCTGCGCAAGATCAAGATTTCGTTCTACGCCATCGACGAGGCGCACTGCATCTCGGAGTGGGGCCATGACTTCCGGCCCGAGTACCGCCGCATCCGTCCGATCATCAACGAGATCGGACAGGCGCCGCTGATCGCCCTCACGGCCACGGCCACGCCCAAGGTGCAGCTCGACATCCAGAAGAACCTCGGCATGACCGATGCCGCGGTCTTCAAGTCGTCGTTCAACCGCCCGAACCTCTATTACGAGATCCGGGCCAAGCACAACGTCGACCACGACATCATCCGCTTCATCAAGCAGAACGAGGGCAAGAGCGGCATCGTCTACTGCCTGAGCCGCAAGAAGGTCGAGGAGCTGACCGAGCTGCTCGTGGCCAACGGCATCCGCGCGCGGGCCTACCACGCCGGCATGGACGCCGCGACGCGCGCCGCCAACCAGGACGACTTCCTGATGGAGCGGGTCGAGGTGATCGTCGCCACGATCGCTTTCGGCATGGGCATCGACAAGCCCGACGTGCGCTATGTCATCCATTACGACATCCCCAAGTCGCTCGAAGGCTATTACCAGGAGACGGGGCGTGCCGGCCGCGACGGCGGCGAAGGTTACTGCCTTACCTTTTATAGTTACAAGGACATCCAGAAGCTGGAGAAATTCATGCAGGGCAAACCCATCGCCGAACAGGAGATCGGCAAGCTGCTGCTGCTGGAGACGGTGTCCTATGCCGAGAGTTCGATGTGCCGCCGCAAGACGCTGCTGCACTACTTCGGCGAGGAGTATACCGAGGAGAACTGCGGCAACTGCGACAATTGCCGGAATCCCAAGCCGAAGATCGACGCGCGGGCGGCGCTCAAGATGGCGCTCGAGGCGCTGCGTGACATCGGCGACAAGTTCAAGGCCGACTACCTGATAAACGTGCTCACGGGCAAGACCACGGCGCTCATCAAGAGCTACGGCCACAACAAGAGCAAGTGGTTCGGGGCGGGTGCCGAGCACGACGCGCGTTTCTGGGGCGCCGTGCTGCGCCAGGCGCTGATCCTGGGGCTGGTGGACAAGAATATCGAGAATTACGGGCTGATCTCGGTGAACCGCAAGGGCGAGAATTTCATCGCCATGCCCTTCCCCGTCACCGGTGATTGGTATGCAGAGGTCCGGCACGGTGTAGATGGCGGCGGCAGCTATACGAGCAGCTACTTCCTCTCTTTCAGCAAAAACGGCTTTACGAGCATCGAAAACTTCATGGAGGATATGGAGGATCTGTCCATTGACTATGGCGGCTACTGCACCTACCTTGGCATGACGGAGCAAGGCATGATCTACCTCTTCAACCTCTACAACAGCAACGGCTGTCTCTTATACACATCTCCGAGCCCACGAGACACTCGCTAATCTCGT
>ENA-UAML01000345-UAML01000345.1-human-gut-metagenome-genome-assembly--contig:-NODE-345-length-15945-cov-3.972876_pt1 | contig 15945 bp, 10 predicted proteins | sample MGYA00244211_ERZ654495 | MGnify/ENA primary metagenome ERZ654495 (study PRJEB26926, sample SAMN06164685) | human gut metagenome | biome: ENVO:00009003; feature: ENVO:2100002; material: ENVO:00002003... | reverse complement strand
TCTCCCAGCCGCCAACGCCGCCGCACCTCTCTCGAACAGCTGGGAAACCTCATGGCAGCGGCCCCGCGCCGCCTGTCGGAACAGCGGCAGCAGCGGCGTCCGGTTCAATCGGATGGCCGTTTCCATGCGCTCCAATGTCGACGCCAATTCCGCCAAGACCTGCCGCCGGCGCCGTTGCTCCTGATGCTGAAGCCACCAGACGCTCCCTCCCGCGAACAACACGCACAGACTGCCCACCAGTTTTATCACGGCAGATTCTCCACGGCGTACAGCCGCCCCTCCGGACCTGTTCGGATCAGCACCGCCTGACGGAACACCCGCCCGGCCAGCAGTTCCTGATATAAGGGCTTGGCCTGTAACTCCTCCACGTTGGCGGCGTGGATGGTGGCCAGCAGCGCCACGCCGCAGCCCGCCGCCTGCGAGATGGCTCGCAGATCCTCCCGGACGGTGATCTCGTCCACGGCGATAATCTGCGGATTCATAGCCCGCAGCGCCATGGGGATCGCCAGCGCCTTGGGACAGCCGCTGAGAACGTCCGTCCGGGGGCCTACATCCATCTGAGGCTGGCCCCGATACATGACGGCGATCTCCTCCCGCTCGCTGGTCACGTACTCGACCTGCTGCCGCGACGCTTCGGCCGCCGCCTGCTGCGGCGGTGCCTGCACATCGGTAGCCGACAGGTCCCGGTCGCCCAGACCGGTTTCGGTCGTCCCGAAATCGATCAGCAACCCTTCGCCGGGAAGCAGCTCGTCCCGCCCCATATCGAACGACACGAACAGGAAAGCCGCCGCGATCGACAGCGCATAAAGCAAAGCTGCGAGGCTCGCCCAACGACGCGCGTTCGATTTATCGTTATTCGGATCGTAATAATACATCGGTCAATTCTCACAAGGAAAACACCGCAGGGCGGCATTCCCCGGGTTTCACTCTATTCGGGCGAGGTAGCCGCGATGAGCGTAAAATTGTTGGCCTTGGCCATGCGCATCATGGCCACCACTTCGTCGAAAGCCACCGACTTGTCGCAATGCAGCGAAACGGTAGGGTTCTCCTGTCCCGCCAGCCGGGACTTGAGGGCTTTCTCCACGCCCTCGCGCGAGCCGACGTTTTCCGTCTCGACATAATACCTGTATCCATGTCCCGTATCCTGGATCGAAATCGTCGTCATCGCCTTGTCCTTCAACTGATTCGAACTTTTCGGCAGAATCAGCTTGATGGCATTGGGGTTGATGAGCGTCGTAGCGATCAGCATGAACAGCAGCAACAGGAAGATCAGATCGGTCATCGAAGCCGACGAAAACGACTTATCGACCTTGGATCCGCGTTTGATTGCCATAACAGATTACTTTTGAACGGGTTGATTCAGAATATCCATAAAGGCGATCGAGTTGGCCTCCATCCGGAAAACGAGCTTCTCGATGCGGGCCACCAGGTAGTTATAACCGAAGTAGGCCGGAATACCGACCAGCAGACCGCCGACCGTCGTGATCATCGCCACGTACATACCGCTCGAAAGGAGCGACATATCGACCGTACCGCCCGCAGCGGCCATATCCATAAAAGTCTGCACCATGCCGACCACCGTACCGAGAAAACCGATCATCGGGGCGCCGCCGGCGATCGTCGCCAGAATCGGCAGACCGTTTTCGAGCTTCGACACTTCCAGGTTGCCTACGTTCTCGATCGAACTGTTCACGTCACTCATCGGACGACCGATCCGGCCGATACCCTTTTCGATCATACGGGCGATCGGCGTATTGGTCTTGCGGCAAAGATCGACCGCAGCAGCGACCTTGCCGTCCAAAATATAATCTCGGATGCGGTTCATGAAATTCATATCGAACTCCGACGCCTTACGGATCGCCATGAAGCGCTCCACGAAGATAAAGATCGTGAGTCCTCCCAGAATCAACAAAACCCACATCAGCCATCCGCCGCTCATAAACAACTGCCAAAGTCCCATGCGGGTCTGCTCCGCGACAACGACCGCATCTGCGGTCTGCAACAAACTAATCATAATCTTTTTGAGTGAATTAAATTTATTTTATTCGAGTTTTACTTTTTCCGTATCAATCCCGCTCCAAGTCGTATTCAGGCTCCGGCGGATCTTCCGGCAGAAGCAATTCCTGCCGTTGGGCCTCTTCCGCCGCACGCCGGGCCTGCTCCTCGCGGCGGGCCTGACGCTTTTTCTGACGTTTCTTGTTGGTGAAGCGGTCCCGAATACGCTGTTTCAGATCCTTGAAATTATTGAAATCCTCCTTATAGGAGATCCCGATACCGGTTTCCTGCAGGCCCTGGTTCTCGTCGAAACGATCGATGGTCTGCGTGAACGCCTTCAGACGCAGGTTGCCCGACTTGTCGATCAGCCACGTCACATGCGCTTCGCCCATGAAGTTGGAAACATTGTTGCTTACGGCCTGTTTGTTGTCGATGATGTAGTTGCCTTCGACCTCGACCAGCAGACGGTTGTTGATCAAATTGGTGGAGAAGCCGAAATCCACCTCGTCACCGGTCATTTCGGAGCCTGCCCGGTAGTTCAGGATGATCCGGTAATCATCTGTCGAAAACCAGTTGGTAAGCTGGTTGGTAAGCATCTCCAGACCCGTTGCCACACCGGAAGAAGCACCGATATTGGCACTGCCGGAATTGCTGAAAGTACCCAGTGCGACCAGCGAAATGAACTGCTGCGCCTGGGCTTCCTGCGTATTGAGCACGCTGGCCACCGCAGCCTGCGTTTCTATATCTGTAACGGGCACGACCACGCTGAAATCCAACTGCGGGTTGCTCAAACGACCGCCGATATGGATCTTACAATCAACCGGCACCGAACGGTCCGAAATCCGGGAACCGCTCTGGTCGTCGTCCGAAGAGGCGGTTACAGTGTTCAACAGAGGCTGCAACGACGTTTTGAGCTTATAGACGGCATTGATGTCGAGCCGCGCATCGACAGGCTCGCCCGTCCACTGAATCATCGAACCGCTCTCGATGATGAATTTTTTAGTAATGATATTCTGCAATGAGAAAAGAAAACTGCCTTCGATGAGCGTATAGTCGCCGTACATATTGAAGATACCGTTACCCGGATTGATATGCAGGTTGAGCATACCGTTGCCACGACCTTTCAGGGCACTGCCGACCGTCGGGTCGATCACCAGTTGGAAAGCGGTATTGTCCTGCACATTGAGAGCCATCGTAATATCCATCGTGCTGCCTGCGGCTTCCTTTTTACGCCCCTGCTGCTGGAAGAGCAGCTTCTTGCGCACCAGATAGTCGGTCGTATCGATCTGTTCAGGGGTGACGAACGTAACGAAATCGGCCGTTTTCGCATTCGACTGTCCCGACAGAGGCATATAAAATTCGGAATCGCCTTCGGTGGTAGCCACGATGTCCATTTTCACACCGCCCTTGCTGCCCGCGATCGTCGCCGAACCCGAAGCGAAAATCCGGCCGTAGAACAGGTCGTTATCCTTCGAAGTGGTATTGAGCACCATCAACTCTTTCGGCAGCACTTTCACCGAATAGGAGATATTGGACAAATGTTCCAGATTGAGGTCGATCGAGAAAAGGCCCTCGTTCTTCTCCGGATCGTACAGCGGCACGCCTTCGGCAATCAAATGATTGTTTTTAACCTCGATCACGGTCCGGGGCATCGTGTAGGTCACCTGCGTAAAATCCACCGTCGTGGTGAAATCGCGCACGGCGATCTGCCCGGAAAGGTTCGCCTCCTTACCGCTGCCGCGCAGGGCGATATCGACATCGGCATTGCCGCCGGTCCGCTCGACCACCCCCTTCAGCAGGGGATCGAGCGCCGAAAGTTCGACTGCGTCGAGGGTAGCCCGGGCGTAATAACGCTTTTGCGAAGGGGCGTAAAAACCACGAACGAGAGTATCGAGATTTTCCCGCTGCTGCACCAGAATACCCGCGCGGTTCTGTATGAAATCCCATCGGGACCGCAGCCAGATCGACGGAACGGCGAGATCGTTGATCGAAATGCTGTCCACAACGATATCGGCCTGCACCTCGCCGGCCCCGAGCACCGCTTTCATCGTCGCCGAACCGTTGGTACGACCGTCCACACGGTAGCCCATCGACGAGGTGAACTGCGAGAAGGGCGCCAACTCGAAATTATGCAGCGTCAATTGCACCGAATCCTGCAAACGACGCGATACGACGCCGTCGAGCAGCAGTTGCTGCCCGGCATTGACCATTCGAAAACGGTCGATTCGTATCCGGGAAGTATCTGCCGTAATACCGTCCGTATAGATATTCCAAGTCTTCTCTCCCCGGCTGATGTACGACGGCGTCAGCCGCAGATCGATCTGCCGGCCCGCAGGACCTCGTCCCCGGGCAAATTCCGAACGGAATCCGATCCGTCCGGAAACATCGCCGATAGTATCCGCGAAATCGGTAATCAGCTCCAGCTTGTTATCCTTGGCCCCTCCGCTCATTCCGACACGGCTCATGTGAAAACTGTTCAGATAAAGGTCCTCGGTCGAAGCCGCGAAAACGAGCGAGTCGCCCCGGTTATGGGCATCCAGATTCAGACGTGTCACCAGCATCCGGCCCCGCTCGATGTAATCCGAGGCCGCTTCGAACGAAAGTTTGTCGTTCGCCGGGTTGATCCGCAACAGCAACCGCGATCCGTCCGCGATCTGTAACCCGGGAGAAACGGCATTGACCAGCGGATTGATCTTCCGGACATTGACCGTAAGTTGGGAATATCCGTCAGCCAACTCTACCGTATCGGGATGCTGCGCCTGCCAGCCGGGACCGCCGTCAAGCGTCGGGACATAATCTCGGAAACGCTGTTGCAGGTAGGCGAACACCTCCTTGTAGGAGGTTTTCCCCTCGTAGTCGGCATCGACAAAATCGGAACGCAGACGAATAAACTTGTCCGACAAGCTGTTCCGACCCACGATCACAACGCTGTCGGCCGCAAGCTCGCGGTCGTTATAACGATAGGATACATCACGGACGAAGATTATTCCGTTCAGGTCGTCGAGCGTACGGCCGACGGCACGCGCAGCAATCCGGGCGGCAAGCACCGACACCGAATCGCGGCGATTCACCCCCAGAGCCGCCAGGTTCGCCTCCTCAAGGTCCAGCGCAAAATCGTAGCGGGGCCTCTGCTCATCGTTCAGGTCGAGCAGCCCTCTAAAATCGAACCGCAGATTCCTGTCCCGGGCTTCGATCAATCCGTTGAACTCCCGGTTCACCAGGTGCCCCTTCATACGGAGCGAATCGTAATCATATCCGTTGATCCCCAATCGCAGGATCTCGCCCGACACTTCGGCGTCGGAGTGTTCCGAGCTGAGTTCGCCGTTTACATGCACATTCAGAGAGAGGGGACCGAGCAGATCGTTTTCCAGCAACTCGCCCAGTTGCAGACTGGACGTTTTCACATCGCCCAGCACACCGCGACAGCCGTCGCGCAGCGAGCTCACCTGCAACAGGCAGGTCGCACCGCCGATCTCGGTCGCCAGCGCAGCATCCGCAGCAAAGGCCGTGAGCGTTCCGTCGAATTTGCCGGTAAGACCGATTTTGCCCGCATTTTTTGCAATACGCAGCACCTCGTCGGGCAAATTCTTGCCTGTGAGGGCAGCCGCCAGCCGATCGACATCCGCCGCCGAAGTCGTCAGTTCGGAAATGTCGGCCTTAAAATGCCCCTTTCCGACATCGGGCAGTCCCTGCGCCGCAAAATCGACCGACAGTTTCGTGTCGGCTCCCGTGCGGACCGAGCGCAGCGATCCCGACATATCGGCCACAGGGCCGCTCACATCAGCGTTCACGTCGGTCAGCGTCAGGTGCCAATCCTTCATTTTGGGCGAGAAATAGGCGATGTCGTCGGACGACAGCGTCGTATTGACGACCTGCGCCGTGATGTCCACCTCCTCGACGAAATTTTTGTAAAGGGCCCAGTCCAATCCGATCAATGAAAGCGAAGGCAACTCGATATTCGACTTCGCCGTCCGAATGTGTCCCTCCCGGATATCGATACAGCCGTTGGCGATGCAAAGACAGCCCGCCAGGTCTTCGACGACAAATCCGCTGCGCTCGCGCATCGCCAAACGCCCGATGTCGGTATGGATCACCGGACCGTCGATGGTGAAATTCTTCAGTTCGGCCCGGATGTCGATCAGGTGCATATCGGCGAAATCCACCCCGTACGACGGATTGCGGTGCTCCAGCCGTTCCATGCTGAAATCCAGCCCATCCGTTTCCAGACGCTCGATCTCCAGCCTGAATTTTCCCTCCGCCCGGGCCTTGTCCTTTTTGGAAAGTTTATCGACCACCTGCTTGATGTTCATCTCCCCGTCGGGAGTTTCGCGCAGGCAAAAACGGGCGTCCGACAATTCGGCCCGGCTGAAAACGAGCCCTCCCCCGAACAGGCCGAGGCTCTTGATCCGGGCATCCAGACGGCCGGCATAAAGCAACGTATCCCGTTGGAAATCCTCGACATAGAATCCGTCGAGCGAAACGCGGTAAAACAAGCCTATATCCACCCGGTCGATACTGATGCGGGTGCCGAGCTTGCGGGAGATTATTTCCGTCGCCTCCCGAGCGACGAAATTCTGAACGGCAGGAATCTCGAACAACAAGGCGACCAACAGAGGCAGAAAGATCAGCGCCAGCACGATCGCCGACACCATCTTGGCCAGTATGTTCACTATCCTGCGCATTATCCGACAAAACCGTTTTTAATAAATTGCAAATTTAAGCAAATTTCGGGATTTAACATCCGGCAGACCGGATATTTATCGTTAAAAATCACCGTTCGAAGAACTTGCCGCGAAGCCCTCCCGCAACGACCGGTAAAAATCTGTGCCCGGTACAATACAGAACCGCAAACCTGTTGCCAATCGCATTTCGGAGTTTTTCCGAAACCCGGACAGAGACCCGGTATCGGCTGCCGCCCGAAATAAATACGGACATCGGCGAATCATTTCGGATTTTATTCCGTATCTTTGATTTTTATTCGGATAATTCCGCCTCGGAAAAACACAAATAAATTTGCTTTTGCGCTCGGCTTATTCGTATCTTTGACATAGTCTTGGATAGGATGTACCTCGGAAAAATGGGAACAAGTTCCCATTTTCTCTCGGCTTTCACTATCTTTGTAAAGTTTTTTGCCACACAAAAATCACATGGACATTACCATTTTAGGCATAGAATCCTCCTGCGACGACACTTCGGCCGCAGTCATCCGCGACCGGACGCTCCTCTCGAACGTAATCGCCTCGCAGGCCGTGCACCAAAAATACGGCGGCGTGATCCCGGAACTAGCATCCCGGGCCCACCAGCAAAATATCGTCCCGGTAGTCGATACGGCCCTGAAAGAGGCCGGCGTGACGATCGACAAGATCGACGCGATCGCTTTCACGCGCGGCCCCGGTCTGCTGGGATCGCTTCTGGTGGGCGTATCGTTCGCCAAAGGACTCTCGATCTCCCACGACATTCCGCTGGTGGAGGTCAATCATCTGCAGGGGCACATCCTCTCCCACTTTCTGGACCTGCCCGACCGACAGCTTCCGCACCCCGACTTTCCGTTCCTCTGCCTGCTGGTCAGCGGAGGACATACCCAAATCGTAAAAGTGGACGGTCCGCTCGACATGCAGATCGTCGGCACGACGATCGACGACGCGGCGGGCGAAGCGTTCGACAAGTGCGCCAAAGTCATGGGGCTGCCCTATCCGGGCGGGCCGGTGATCGACAAACTGGCCAAGGAGGGCGATCCGCACGCGTTCCGCTTCGCCAAACCCCGCATCGAGGGTTTCGACTACTCGTTCTCGGGACTCAAAACCTCGTTCCTCTATACGTTGCGGGACGAAATGGCCGAAGATCCGAATTTCATCGAGAAAAACAAAGCCGACCTCTGCGCCTCGCTGCAGACGACCATCGTGGAAATTCTGCTCGACAAGCTCGTAAAAGCCTCCAAGGAGTACGGGATCCGCGACATCGCCATCGCAGGCGGCGTATCGGCCAATTCAGGGCTCCGCAACGGCATCACGGAGGAGGGAAGGAAACGGGGATGGCGCACCTTCCTGCCCGAATTCAAGTTCACGACCGACAACGCCGCGATGATCGCCCTGGCAGGATACTACCGCTACATGAACGGCAATATCGCAACCCTGGACATCGCACCCGTGGCACGGCTCGAGGAGCTCGAACTGACCGTCGCACCGACAGCGGAACAATAACAGAAATACAAACTGTCCCGACCCTACATACAATATTTTTACGGGCACCCGGGATCCAAAACTTACAAAAAGCTCCACTCTCCCCGCACAGAGCCGCCTTTCGGGAAAACCTGAAACCGATCGAAACATCCGCTCAAGGAGAAACTTACGAAAAAGCCGAATCGACAAACGATACGACACGATCGGCGGGCACGACGTACGGAGAGAAAGGAAAAATATAAATTCAAAGCAACTTTAACTATGAAAACATTGAAAATCGGCGATCTGCTGGCCCGTCTTCCCATCATTCAGGGCGGTATGGGCGTAGGCATCTCCCTCTCGGGACTCGCATCGGCCGTAGCCAACCAAGGCGGTGTGGGAGTGATCTCCTCGGCCGGACTGGGCGTCATCTACCGGGAACACTCCAAAGACTACAATACGGCAAGCATCTGGGGCCTGCGCGAAGAGCTGCGCAAAGCCCGTGAAAAGACCAAAGGCATCATCGGCGTCAATGTCATGGTGGCCATGTCCAACTTCGCAGACATGGTCAGAACGGCCATCGCAGAGAAGGCCGACATCATCTTCTCGGGGGCCGGTATGCCCCTCAACCTGCCGTCGTTCCTGACCAAAGGCAGCAAGACGAAGTTGGCTCCGATCGTTTCGTCGGCCCGAGCCGCCAAGCTCATCTGCGAGAAATGGCTCGCCAACTACAAATACGTTCCCGACGCGATCGTGGTCGAGGGACCCAAGGCCGGCGGACACCTGGGCTACAAGCCGGAACAGATCACCGACGAACACTTCTCGCTGGAGCGGCTGCTGCCCGAAATCGTTTCGGAAGTCCGTCGTTTCGGCACGGCGCACGACACGCACATCCCGGTCATCGCAGCAGGCGGCATCTACACGGGCGAAGACATTTATCGCATCATGGAGCTGGGCGCCGACGGTGTCCAGATGGGCACGCGCTTCGTCACCACGGAGGAGTGCGACGCCTCGACGGAGTTCAAGCGGAGTTACATCGAAGCCTCTCAACAGGACATAGAGATCATCCAAAGTCCGGTGGGTATGCCGGGCCGGGCCATCCACAACTCTTTCCTGGAGCGGGTGAAACAAGGGTTGAAACAGCCCAAGAGCTGTCCGTTCAACTGCATCAAGACCTGCGACGTAACCCACAGCCCCTACTGCATCATCATGGCTCTCTACAACGCCTTCAAAGGCAACCTGTCGGCAGGATACGCTTTCGCCGGCGTCAATGCCTGGCGAGCCGAAAAGATCGAGAGCGTGAAAGAGCTGATGACGAACCTTATCGACGAATTCGACCGTTTCAGCCTGAAAAAACAGTTGGCGAAACTGAAAAAATAACGTTCGATAAAAGTACAAAATCCGTATGACACCTTCCGGTATTGCATGCCGAAAGGTGCTCATTTTCCCCTATCTCAATTTTTAGAACCTGCTCGAATTTTATGTAGAGATTATTTGAAAGCTGTTTTCGAGTAGATTCTTTTGGGGAGGTTGCGTAAATAGCGAACTATTTTCAGCACCTGCTGAAAGAAGATGCAGAAAAGAGGTTCAAAAAAGCCGAAACATTTTCTCTCGGCCAATGTCTAACTCATTTATAAAATTCAAAACAGACTCCTAAACGGAAATCGTCCGCCCCGGCTTTTTATACGGCGCAGACACACGAATCGATCTGCTCCCAATCCAATCTAAAAAGACGTAACACAATGAAAATATGAATAATAGTCTTTTATTTCCGCAATGAACAGAATACATGCGGTATAAAAAACGAAGCCGTTTGTTTTATCCTCCCCTCATTTTCACTACCTTTGCGCCACCATTTTTCAACCTTAAAATTAACCTTAAAATAAAAATTCGGAGATGATCGAATTCAGACCCGCACTTCTCACATCCCTGAAGCACTACTCCCGGGAGAAATTCACCGCCGACCTCATGGCCGGCATCATCGTCGGCATCGTGGCCCTGCCGCTGGCGATCGCCTTCGGCATCGCATCGGGCGTTTCACCGGAAAAAGGCATCATCACGGCCATCATCGCCGGCTTCCTCACATCGGCGCTCGGCGGCAGTCGCGTACAGATCGGCGGCCCCACAGGTGCATTCATCGTGATCGTCTATGGCATCATCCAACAGTACGGCATCGAGGGACTGACCGTCGCCACGATCATGGCGGGCGTATTCCTGATCCTGCTGGGACTCTTCCGCCTGGGGACGATCATCAAATTCATTCCCTACCCGATCGTCGTCGGTTTCACCAGCGGTATCGCCGTGACGATCTTCACCACGCAGATCAAGGATCTGTTCGGCCTCACGACCCCCGAAATGCCGGGCGACTTCGCCGGGAAGTGGATAGTCTACTTCCAGAATTTCGGGACGATCGACCTCTGGGCAACGGCCGTAGGCGTTATCAGCGTCGCCATCATCGCCCTCACGCCCCGCTTCTCGAAAAAGATACCCGGTTCGCTGATCGCTATCGTCGTTATGACGCTGGCCGTCTATCTGCTGAAACGCTACGCCGGAATCGACTCCGTCGAAACTATCGGCGACCGATTCACGATCAACTCCCAACTGCCCGACGCGGTCATCCCCGCCCTCTCATGGGAAGGGATGAAAGGACTGCTGCCCGCAGCCATCACCATCGCCGTACTGGGCGCCATCGAATCGCTGCTGTCGGCAACGGTCGCCGACGGCGTGACGGGGGACAAGCACAACTCCAACCAGGAGCTCATGGCCCAAGGCATCGCCAACGTGGTGACGCCTCTGTTCGGCGGCATTCCCGCCACCGGAGCCATCGCCCGCACGATGACCAATATCAACAACGGCGGCCGCACGCCGGTCGCAGGCGTCATCCATGCCGTCGTACTGCTGCTGATCTTCCTGTTCCTGATGCCGCTGGCGCAATATATCCCAATGGCCTGCCTGGCAGGCGTGCTGGTAGTGGTATCGTACAACATGAGCGAATGGCGCACGTTCCGGGCTCTGATGAAGAATCCCCGCTCGGATGTCGCGGTGCTGTTGGTCACCTTCCTGCTGACGGTCATCATCGACCTGACGGTGGCCATCGAAGTCGGACTGGTACTCGCCTGCCTGCTCTTCATGCGGCGCGTGATGGAAACTACCGACATCTCGGTCATCCGCAACGAAATAGACCCCGGTAAGGAGTCGGACCTCGAGTCGCACGAAGAGCACCTCATCATCCCCCGAGGCGTCGAAGTATATGAAATCGACGGTCCCTACTTCTTCGGCATCGCCAACAAATTCGAGGAACAGATGGTGCAGCTCGGCGACCACGCACAGGTGCGGATCATCCGTATGCGAAAGGTCCCCTTCATCGACTCGACGGGCATCCATAACCTCACGAACCTCTGCCGCATATCGCAACAGGAAAATACCCGCATCATCCTTTCGGGCGTCAATCCCAAAGTACACGAAGTCCTGCACAAAGCGGGATTCTACTCCCTGCTGGGCGAGGAAAACATCTGCCCGAATATCAATGCGGCGCTCCGACGGGCCAAAGAACTGGTTGTCGAACCGAAAGAGAAATAGCTTTCCCGCAAAACAAATCTACCCAGGCTCCGCAAAGCGAGTGCAAAACAAAAATACCGTATCGATTGGTATCGGCAAGGGACATGTTAAGATGCGGGGACCGGATAAATCCGGTCCCCGCATCTTTTTTACATCGGAGAACAACAATAAACAACGCCTCTTTTTTTAAGCGCACCAACAAAAACCGTTACTTGCGCGTATAATATTCGACAAGCATCTCATCATTGCCTTCATCATAAATCCATTTCATCTCCGAAACGGTTATTTCGGCCCGGCAGCTCTGTTTTTCGATCCCGTCGTCCGTCACCAACACTCCCGACGCTTCATCATAAGAATAAGTCCCGTCATAATACTCTTCGGGCGGGAAATCGTAATAACGAAAAGTCCCGTCTTCCCGAAATACAGCGATCATCTTATCCTCGTCCTCCACAGCCGTAAAACTGTCGATCATTTTTCCATTCCGATAATACTCGTTCTTCTGAAACACCCATTCTCCGACGACCGATCCGGACTCGCCGTTCGGTTCGTCTTTTTCATCGGAACAGGCTGCGGTCAAACAAGCCAAAACCCACAGGCTGGCAAAAAACAGTTTTTTCATTGTCAATCGCTATTTAATTTGGTCATATACTTTTCCACCTCGAACGGCACTAATCCCCTGTCGTATCGAGCACAAAGCAAAATAAATACTTCACTGATATTCTTTTTACCAGTTTACCGGGCCTTATACCTCGTTAATATTCTGAAAATCCACGAGCAATTTCTTCAATAAAATATCATCAACCAATAACTACTTGTCAATAAAATCCTTCCAAACATCCGCCAGATCGAATTTCATTTTCATCGGAATTTTCCGCCCGTCAGGGTCTTCGACCGTCAAATTGAAATGAAGGATACAACTTTTGACATCGAATGCAGTAAAACCTTTGGTTACGGCATCGTCGTCATAAATCGACATGACAACCTCAAAGGACTTCGTTTCTTGCGGTTTCCACGGATTATCGAAAGAAACATTAGGAAACATACATTCGTATCTGGAAAACATCCCCTCGTCTCTTCTCAAAACGTACTCTTTATTAAAGTAAAAGGAAACCCATGCAGCCAATCGGTCGCGGATGTAAGGTTCCCCAACCCAATCTTCTCCTGCGATATATTCTTCATAAAATTCAGCGTCGATAAATGTGCTTTGCGACACATTCCGGAGGTCGGCTTTGAAAGTGAATATAACTTGATCCCAACGATCGAGTTCGAATTTACACAGGTAAGGTTCGACAACGATCGGTTGCGATTCGCGTCGTTTCAGCTCTTCCAATTCGCGCCGTTGAGTCAATTCGAGCGTATTCTTAAAGTTGGAAATCATCGTCCCAGCCAGTTTATCCGCCCCGGAACGTAACGTTTTGCGGGACTCGAGGCGCTTGCTCTCCATATAGTGCGGTTATGCTGAATGCATTTCCGAAATTTATTTCCGTCCCGGACGAAATAACAAATACGAAGGATTGAGGTTTTTCAAAGATCAATTGTCCCCATTCACTTTCGAGCAATAACCCGCCATCGGATGTTCTGTCAGGTTTACTTCTATCTTGTGCGAAAATTATTTGCTCGGCATTTGATGAATACGGAGATTCCATTACGTAATAGATGGAAACAAATCCTGTTTGATCCGCTTCGGAGATAATGATGCTTTTCATCGGATCATTTGAATCGGCAAAATCATACGTTCCTTCGATACGCAAATCCGAATTACAAGAGATGAAAGGAACGACGGTTAAATATAAAATATACCTATAGATAAAAGATTTCATAATTTTATTGCCACATAAATATAAACTACAATGGCCAATAAAATAATAGAACAGACAGTCCCCAGATACAAAATAAACGGAATTTCTACTTTGACTTTCTGTTCGACCCGAGCTATCTCCAAACCGTCTGCCGTATGTTTCGGCAACTCGTCGAATCCACCTTTAACCAGCCCGCATTTCGGACATACAGTCAATCCGTCCGGCACGGAATTTCCGCAGTTTTGACACTTCCAGCGATCTTCTATCATACAATCGAATTTCTTGCTGACAGGCGCCGATTCAACCCATTTACAAAAAAGAAAAGCGTGGAGTCGTTCGTTTATCCATCAAGAGGCATTCGGCGTGGCCCGGAAACAAATAAACAATACCCCAGTATATCGAGAACCGATATAGCTATACACGGTGATGAGTGTTCGTATTGCCATCCTTGTTTCCTAAAAATCGCCAAATTTTCTTGATAAGGATTAGCGAAACACTTTCACTAAACAATATGTCGCCATCCGCGGGGACGGCACCGCAAAGTTAGTGAATGTTTTCCAATACACAACACACTGTGGAGTATTGCCGCCGCAAAGATCGTGGAAAAGTTCTAAAATACCAATGGTACGACGCGTGCTCTTCCTTTATTACGGATGCATCCCGTCCGTTTTGCTCCGATCGGATACCTCTTCCCTGAGGGGACATTCGCCGATCGAAAAAAGCCGGGATTCCTTTCGGAACCCCGGCTCTCCATCCAAATTAACTAACCCATATATAACTATTTGACAGGTTTTTCTTCCGCCTTGACCCGGATCTTTCCGAATCCTTTGATCAGCTCCTCGGGCGAGGTCTTGGCACTGTCATAGGTCACGGTCACCTCTTTCGAGGGAACATCGACCTGAATATCCTTGATCCCCTTGCCGATTACCGGCACGTTGTTCATAATGCGGGCCGCACAGCTTTCGCAATCGATATCGACCGTGAACACCGTAGTAACGATCTCGCCCTTCTTCTGCGGCGTCTTCGCTTCCACGGCGAACACCCCGCATCCCAATACTGCCACGAGGCAGCACAAAATCATTTTTTTCATCGTCGTATAACTAATTTAATTCGTTCTTTCAATCAATAAAAATTGATACGCAATCCCGCATAAAACTTGCGCCCCATCAGAGGTCCCCAGATCACCGACGAGTTGAAACCCGCCGAGAAAGGATCGTCCGCATTCAGAATCGGGTGCTTCTGCTTATAATCGAGAATGTTCTCGCAGCCCACGTAAATATCGAACTTGCCGACTTTGCGGGTCACCTGCGCGAAGAACATCGGATACGTCGGCGACATCTCGGAATCGGCCAGGTCGCCCGTCTGGGTCGGCAGGCGCGAAGGACCGTTGAGCTGAGCCGTCACATCGAACACCCAGCGGTTGTAGCGGGTCGAATACTGCAAGTTGAGCAGCGCCTTGTAACGGCTTACCAGCGGACGCTCCACGAGCGCCGTACTGCCGTCCGGACGATCGATCGTCATACGGCTGTTCGTATAGCGGTACGTAGCGAAAATATCGAACCGCTCCACCGGAGTCCACGAAAAATCGACCTGATAAGTATCGGTAAAGGAGCGTTTGTCCGAGCTGTAAATATAAATGTCGTTCGGCGAATACTCCTGATCGGCAATCACCGAATTATAAAATTGCGTGCGGAAGTAGTCGAAACTCAACGTCGCGTCCTCCTCTTTCACGAGCGTGAAAATCTGCGTCAGGCTACCGCCTGCGGTGAGGGCTTTCTCCATCCGGTTGAGCGCTTTGAAATTGCCCGCACCGCCGTCTGCGACCATCCAGGTCGTATATCCCCCGTAAGCAGAGCCGGGATTGAGCGGACCGCGCACTGCGGCGGCTCCCGCCGAAAAAGCCGTCGGTCTTTCGAACGTAATATGCCGTCCCGTAGCCAGAACGCCGATGTTATCGGTGATGACGTTGGTCGAGCGGTAGCCCAGCCCGGCCGAACCGCGCAGGATCGTCGTCGGGGTGATGTTCCACTTGATATGACCGCGCGGAGTAACGTAGAACTTATCGTAATAACCGTTGTAGTCCCCGCGTATGCCCGCAACTACGGAGAGCTTGTCCTTGATCGTGTAGGTATATTCGGCATAGGCGCCTACCTCATTCTCCTGACGGTCGAGATTCCAGGCTCCGGCGGCATCCAGCCACGGCGTCGGGTTGAGCAGCGACTCGTCGAGGAATTGCAGGTGCGACTGCACGCCGACGATCAGCGAATGACGGAAGGAGAAATAGTGATTGTACATCATGTTCAGCGAAACCATGTTGTCCGTACCGTCGTAATCGTTGAGTCCGAAGTAGGCCCGTTCGCGGAAGCGGTCATAATCGGCCACGAAAGCGATGTTCGAACGAAGCTCGTCCTGCTGGTCCTCGCCATAGACACCGG
>ENA-UAML01000330-UAML01000330.1-human-gut-metagenome-genome-assembly--contig:-NODE-330-length-16342-cov-6.408854_pt1 | contig 16342 bp, 6 predicted proteins | sample MGYA00244211_ERZ654495 | MGnify/ENA primary metagenome ERZ654495 (study PRJEB26926, sample SAMN06164685) | human gut metagenome | biome: ENVO:00009003; feature: ENVO:2100002; material: ENVO:00002003... | reverse complement strand
CGAGATTAGCGAGTGTCTCGTGGGCTCGGAGATGTGTATAAGAGACAGATAAAGAATAGTGATATGAATATAACTACATGTCTGTTTACAGTTCTGGGAGGAATGGCCACTTTAGGGCATCCTTCAGAAACTGTACGTTTGAATCAGTTAGGGTATTATCCCCAGCAGGAAAAAGTAGCTGTGGTGAATGCCGGTGAGGTACGTGAATTTACCATAGTAGATGCAGCCACGGGCAATCGGCTACTTTCCGGCAAACCCGGATATACCGCTTCATCCGCTTGGTCGGATAGGAGCAGGACAATATTGGATTTCAGTGACATCACGGTACCGGGAAGATATCTTCTGTTGGTTAACGGCGATTCAGTGGCATTCGAAGTAAAGGAAAAGGTGCTGTCCCCTTTGGCCGATGCCGCTTTGAAATCTTTCTATTACCAACGTACGGGTATGCCCATCGAAGCGACTTATGCGGGTCGGTGGAGCCGTCCGGCAGGCCATCCAGATGACAAGGTGCTGGTACATCCCAATGCTGCCGGGCCGGAACGTAAGGCGGGAGCGGTGATTTCTTCTCCGGGAGGATGGTATGATGCCGGAGATTATAACAAGTACATTGTGAACTCCGCTTATTCCATCGGATTGATGCAGGCGATTTATGCCCGCTTTCCTGACTATTTTATCCGTCAACGGGTGAACATCCCGGAAAGCGGAAACCACACGCCCGATTTGCTGGACGAGATGTACTATAACCTGAAATGGATGCTGACCATGCAAGACCCTGCCGACGGAGGAGTCTACCACAAGCTGACTACCCCTTCGTTCGAGGGATTTATCAAGCCTACGGAGTGTAAGCAGCCCCGTTATGTAGTTCAGAAATCAGTAACGGCGGCATTGGACTATGCTGCGGCTTTAGCGCAAGCTTCCGTGTTGTTTGCTCCTTACGAAGAGGATTATCCTGGCTTTTCGGAAGTGGCTTTGCAGGCTGCCGAACGTGCTTACGCCTGGGCAGAAGCGCATCCGCAAGCGCTCTATCATCAGGACCTCCTCAACAAGCAATATCAACCTGCCGTGGTTACGGGAGCTTACGGTGATCGTAGTGCCGATGACGAATTCTTCTGGGCGGCTTCCGAGCTCTATCTTGCTACGGGAAAGCCCGTTTACCGGGAACAAGTGAAGAAGCATCTGCCCACTGCATATAAGACTCCTTCTTGGGGCAATACCACTGCGTTGGGCGTGTTTGCCTGGCTGCAACCGGGCAGGGAATATCAGGGTGAAGACGTGGAGTTGGCAAATGCCATGAAAGACCTGCTACTGGACTATGCTGCCGAGGCTGTGCGGGGTGCTGACCGCTCTCCTTTCCACGCTCCTTACGGCAACGATGCCAAAGATTTCTTTTGGGGATGCCTTGCCGAAGGGTGTGCTAACCAAGCCACTTCACTGGTTTGCGCCTATTTGCTTACGGGTGAGAAGTCGTACCTGACGAACGCCTACCGCAATATGGACTACATTTTAGGAAAGAATGCCACGGGATATTGTTATGTCACCGGTTTCGGGATGAAAAGTCCTCTGTATCCGCACCATCGTCTTTCTGCATCGGATGATATAGAGGCACCTCTTCCCGGTTTCCTTGTTGGCGGTCCCAATCCTGGCCAACAAGACGGTGTACCCTATCCTTCCAATCTGCCGGATGAGTCTTATGCAGATGTGGAAGGTTCGTATGCTTCCAATGAAATAGCCATTAATTGGAGTGCTGCTTTGGTGGCGTTGGTGTCTTCGTTGGATGCTTTGATGTCAAAATAATGTTTCTATTCAGCCTGCTGCCTTATAAATTCGGATGGGCTGATGTTGAACTCTTCTTTAAAATGTTTGGAGAATATCTTGGGGGAGTTATACCCCAAGGTATATGCAATTTCCGAAACTTGCATCTGGCTTTCTGTCAAGAGTTGTTGTGCACGTTTCATACGGATGGTCCTGATGAATTCGATGGGTTTCTTTCCCGTTATCTTAATCATTTTCTTGTAGAAATAGCTGCGTGATATATTCAGGCTGCTGGCAAGCTCCTCGACGGAAAACTCGGTTTCGCTGATATTGTCCTCTACAATCTGGATGGCTTTTTCCACCAGCTGCTGGTCAAGGGGAGTGATGGTGATACGGCTTGGCTCGATTTTAATGTCCTGATTGAATATTTCCTGACGTTTGACGTTCATCTCGATAATCTTGTTGATGCGCAGCTTGAGGACTTCCATATTGAAAGGCTTGGTGATATAGTCGTCTGCGCCAACGCTAAGCCCTTCCAATTGGTGTTCTTCACTTGCCTTAGCTGTCAGGAGGATAATGGGGATATGGGAGTAGCGTATGTCATTCTTGATGGTTGAACATAGTTCCAGACCATCCATCTCGGGCATCATGATGTCACTGACCACTAAATCAATATCTTCCTTTTCCAGTACATTCAGTGCATGTTTTCCGTTTGTGGCTTTTAATACATGATACTGCCTGGCAAGACTTTCAGAGAGAAATTTCAAGAAGTCGTAGTTGTCATCTACGAGTAGTATGGTGAATGGATGGGATTCTTCTTTTATTTCCGGTCCTTCGACCGGTTCTCCGTTTTTGGTTTCATTACTGTTCTGGTGTAGGGGTAGGGCAATCAGGAATACAGAACCACAAGGCTGGTTATCCCTGACACAGACAGTACCCTGATGCATCTTTACGTATTCGGAAACAATGTGCAGTCCAATGCCGCTGCCTCCGTTGTTCGACTGGTTTTTGCCCGACTGATAGAATCTTTGGAATATTTTCTCCTTGGCTTCATCCTCTATGCCGCAACCGGTGTCGGTAAAGGTCAGTTCCAGATTTGTGCCTCTTACGGCAATATCCAGTGAGATGCTTCCTTTATTGGGAGTGAACTTGAATGCATTTGACAGGATATTTGTGCATATCTTGCGTATCTTGTCATAGTCGAAATCCATGAATACAGAATGTTGTGGAGCGGTAAGGCTATAGCTGATGTTCCGTTTCTGTGCTATCGGATCGAAAGAGTGGAATATTTCACTCAGAATGATAAGGATGTTGTCATGTTTGCATTTCAGGGTTTCAGCCTTGGCATCCAGCTTTCTGAAATCCAGCAGTTGGTTAATCAGTTCCAGCAGATAGTCGGCATTTTGTTTGACCATATCCAGAATGCCTTTACGATATTCGGGATGGTCTACGAAAAACTCTTCAAGCGGATTGATGATAAGTGACAAGGGGGTCCGCAGTTCGTGACTTATGTTGGCAAAGAACTGCAGTTTCATATTGTTGATTTTCTGCTGCCTTTCATTTTCCACCTCGATGGCCTGCATGATTTGTTTCTGCTTTTGGCGTAAGCGCAGATTGCGGATAATGGACAGAAGGATGCACAAAACGATACCGCTATATATGGTATAAGCCCACCAAGTGCGCCACCAAGGAGGGAGTATCTTTATTTTCAGTTCCTTGACGTTGGGGCTCCATATGCCTTGTGAGTTGCATGCCTTGACGGATAAAGTATAGTTTCCGGCAGTCAGCATGGATAGGTTTACTTTGTTGTTTTCAGCATAAATCCAGTTGGAATGAATCTTATAGGCATATTTTATCTTATCCGTTTCCACCAGGTCGAGGGCAGAGAAGGACAGAGTGAATGAATTTTCCTTTTCAGTGAAGGAAAGATGTTGTGCACATTCAAGTGAGCTGCCGTTCAGGATGTCCGGATGGGTCATTCCGGATTTGAGCTCAATACCGGTAAGGTAAATATTGGCATCATAACTTGTGGTCAGGATGTCTTGTGGAATGATAGTCTGGTAACCTTGTGGCGTGCCTATCAGTATATTGCCGTTCTGTAGCTTGAGGATGGCGTGGACATTGGTATCGTTGCATATCAGTCCGTCGCTTACGGAGTAGTTCACGATGGCGTATGTACCGTTTGTTATTTTGATTCGTGAGATGCCGTTGCCGGTACCAATCCACATCTGGTTGTTGTTGTCTTCCGTGACGGCTCTGACGAGGTTGGCGGCAAGTCCGTTTTTCTGGTCAAGGAAGTAGATGGAGTCGTTCTTCTGGTTCCATATACTCAGTCCGTATGGATGTCCTATCCAAAGAAGGTCCCGGCTGTCCTTATAGACAGTGAGCATATTGTTCTCCTTGAAGCGGCCGGCTTCGGCGTAGATATTATAGGCTTGGGTTTCCGTATCGATGATAATGAGTCCTCCTTTGGTCGCTACGTAAAGGGTACTGTCTTTATCATAGTACATATCTCGGACAAAGAATTCTCCCGGACGGTACAAGATGGTGTCAAACTGCTCGGTTTCCGGATTTAACCTCTGTATGTATCCTTTCATGGTACCTATCCAGATGTATCCGTGTTTGTCTACCTTTACTGTATACACATTGTTCTCGAGAAGCTGGCTGTTACTTACTGTGTATTGTTTGATTTGCCCTTTCGAGTAGCATAGCAGTCCTTTCTGGAAGGTGCCTATCCATAGGCGGTTTTTGGAGTCGATGGATAAGTCGACTACAATATTGGCGGGAGTTGCTATCTTTTCGTATGAATCGGTCACTAGTGAACGTCGGATTAGTCCCGTACCGTCTGTTCCGTAGTAAATGTATTCCTGGCTGGTGTCTTCGCAGAAGGTCAGGATATCATCATATTCCAGGGATTTGTTGCATAGTATGATTTGGGACATGGGGCTATAATAGGAAATACCGTGTTTGAAATTCCCTATGTATATGGTTCCGTCTTTGTCCCGGTAAATGGTATTCAGATTGTTGCTGGCAATGGTGTGCGGTTTCAATGGATTGTGCACCAAGTTGGTAAGCGATTTGGTCAGGGTGTTGTAAACGAACAGCCCCATATGGCTGGTAAGTATCCATACGTTGCCGTCTCCCAGGTCGAGGATGCGTTGCACGCGATTGTACTGTATGTGAGTGTTATTGTTCAGGCTGATGTCCTCCCATTGCTGTGTAAAACTGTTCTTGTGCAAAAGTAGGCTGTTTTGGAAGGTGTATACCCATAGGCTTTCGTTTTGGTCTATGTAAATGTGTGGCTCATGATTCTCCAGCAAAGGTCTATAGATGGTGGGAATGGCTATTTCCTTGACTTCGGAAGTCTGCTTGCTGATACTGTATAGGGTACCGTTGGAGTACATTATATAAATGAACTGGACACCTATATAGAGGTTTGAAATCTTTTCAACTGCCAGTGGATAGGCTTTGATGGAGCTGTTGTCCATGCTTCGTATGTAAAGTTTGGAATAGTCGTAGGCCCAAAACTCATTCTTGGATGTTTTTCCCATCCTCAGAATGTTTTTACTGGGGATTTGCAGCCCATCGAGTATGGGTTTATAGTCATTGTCGAATTTACCGGTCTTATAATTATAGATACTGTAGCCGCTGGAAGTCCTTATCCATACATTGTCGTCCGGTCCTTCGAAAATTTCGCTGATGGCATCGTCCGGCAGGTCGGAGTTGTTCTGGTAATACTGCTGGAAGGAGTAGCCGTCGTATTTGTTGAGTCCTGATTCTGTCCCCACCCAGAGGAATCCCCTATTGTCTCTGTAGATGCTTCGGACACTGTTGTTGGAGAGTCCTTCTGTTGTAGAGAGCTGCTTGAACATGACAGCCGGCGGGATTTCCGCTGAGTTACCTTGAACAGTAAGGAGGAAGGCCAGGTTGCATATAAGGAATAGGAGCAGTTGTTTCATGTATTTTCTTTATTAGAAGGATTAACAATATTGTAACTGCAAACTTAAATATAATCCTTCGAACGAGCAAGGAAAGATTTGCGTATTCGTGTGGGATGATATCCTCCGTTTGGTGAAAAATAGTATGCATTTTGTTTCCAATGGCCCTATATGGGTTCTATGAAACAAAACCGGATATTAAAAGACATTTTTAAGGCATCTGTGTTTCCTTTAAGAAAAATACATTTGCAGGCGAGATCATTTAAATCCTAATAGTATGAAGAAAGAACTTTTAGCAGTGGCGATGCTGTTGTTTGCCGGTGGCAATCTGTTGGCACAGCCACATGTCAATGACGGTACTTCGTATTTGATGAACCAACCTCTGGACATGAGTACCGATTTCCGTGACTTGAGTAATACCTTGTTTTTTGCAGATCACCTGGAGTCATTCGATGCCAAGTCGGGTGAAGGGCTGGTGAATTGGAAACGCGGGCATCTGATGCCCCGCCAAGCCTTCAATACCAACGGTGCACAGCCCCGTAAAATGAGAATGCTCGATTTCCCCTTCACTGCCTATGAAAATGACCCTAACCTCAAATTCAAGATTGACTTTGTAACTCCGCGTACGGTACGTATCCGTATGCTAACGACCCCGGTGGAACCCAAACCTGCCGCTTCCATCATGTTGGCAAAGGAACCGGGCAGGGATGGAAGCTGGAAAGTTACCGAGACGAATGACAAGATTATCTATTCCAGCGACTATGGAACCATTCAGATTAACAAGAATCCTTGGAGAATCGTCTTGAAGGATAAAGCCGGACGTATCTTGAGCCAGACTGCCGCTTTGAGCGACGCGGACTCTACGCAGGTAAAATATACGCCGTTCTGTTTTGTGAAGCGGGGAAGCGACAATGCTCGCCGCATCAATCCGGTATTTACCTTGACTGCAGATGAAATGATTTTTGGTTGCGGAGAGTCTGCCACTGGGCTGAACAAGGCCGGACAGAAGGTGAACTTGTTCGTTACAGACCCACAAGGGCCTGAGACGGACCAGATGTACAAACCGATTCCTTTCTTTATGAGTAACCGGGGATATGGTATGTTTATGCATACATCCGCTCCCGTGACTTGTGATTTTGGTGCTACCTATATTGGGCTGAACAAAATGTTCATGGGTGACGAGAACCTGGATTTGTTCGTTTTCTTCGGCGAGCCGAAAGATATTCTGGACGAGTACACCGATTTGGTAGGAAAGCCGGGCATGCCCCCCTTGTGGTCTTTCGGTACGTGGATGAGCCGTATTACCTATTTCAGTGAAAAGGAAGGTTATGATGTAGCGGCCAATATCCGTAAGAACAAGTATCCGTGCGATGTTATCCATTTCGATACCGGCTGGTTTGATGTGGACTGGCAGTGTGACTATAAATTCTCCGAGAACCGTTTCCAGAATCCACAGCAGATGTTGAAGGATTTGAGGTCTCAAGGTTTCCATGTATGTTTGTGGCAGTTGCCTTATTTCACTCCTAAAAACCGTTATTTCTCTGAACTGATAGAGAAAGACATGTATGTGAAAAATGGAAATGGTGAACTTCCCTACGAAGATGTGGTGCTTGATTTTTCCAATCCGGAAACAGTAAAGTGGTATCAGGACAAACTGGCGGGATTGCTGAATATCGGTGTCAGTGCCATTAAAGTAGACTTTGGCGAGGCTGCTCCACTGAATGGTATTTACGCTTCCGGCAAGAGCGGATGGTATGAGCATAACCTCTATCCGGTGCGTTATGATATGGCAGTGTCCGAGATAACCAAGAAGTTGCACAACGAGAATATAATGTGGGCACGTGCCGCATGGGCTGGTTCCCAGCGTTATCCATTGCATTGGGGCGGTGATGCTGCAACTACGAACACGGGTCTGCTGGGTACGCTTCGTGCAGGCTTGTCCTTCGGCTTGTCCGGTTTCTCCTTCTGGAGCCATGATATGGGCGGCTTTGTAAAATCCACTCCGGAGGACTTGTATTGCCGCTGGATACCGTTCGGTTTTCTTACTTCCCATACCCGCGCGCATGGGGCACCTCCGACAGAGCCGTGGTTGTACGACAGCAAGCGTGTGCAGGATGTCTTCCGCAAGAGTGCGGAGATGAAGTACCGTCTGATGCCTTATGTGTATGCTCAGGCTAAGGAATGTACAGAAAAGGGCTTACCGATGCTAAGAGCCTTGTTTGTAGAATTCCCCGATGATCCGGGAGCATGGAAAGTGGATGACGAGTATCTCTTCGGTTCGCAGATTCTGGTTGCCCCCTTGCTTGAATCCGGTATGACGGGCCGCACAGTTTACCTTCCCGAAGGAAAATGGATAGACTACCAGACAGAGAAAGTCTACGAAGGCGGATGGCACCGGATTGAAGCAGGCAGTCTGCCGATAATCATGCTGGTACGTGACGGTTCGGTACTTCCTCATCTGAAGTTGGCGCAGTCCACTGCTGAGATGGATTGGAGTAAAATGAGCCTGAAGGTATACAGTGCTGACAAGAAGCAGGCAGAAGGATTGGTTTGTCTACCTGCCGACAACCGTATTCAGGTTGTGAAAGTGGATTGTGGAAAGGCCAAACCGCAACTGTTGAACCAGGTTGAAGGCACTTCCCTGAGTTTCTGAACTTAATCTTTGAAAATCTATATTGAATTCACCCCTGTCGGTATGGAAGAGAAAGGGATATAGTTACCGAAATCTGTGCCACTATGGTGGCACAGATGTGCCTTCCCAATGGCACGGCAGTGCCTCTATAGTGGCACAAAATTGTGTCGCATATCTTTTTCCCGATGTGCTTATGACCGGGGTATTTGTTAAACCTAAGTATTTAGTATTTATGAGAAATGTGATGAAGTATTTGGGTATCATGTCAGTATCGCTGGCATGTGCCGGACCTCTCTTTGCAACAAGCGTACAGCCGTTTGCAGGTGTCACTGTCGTACAGCAGAGTGTAGTTACTGTGAAGGGCCAAGTGGTGGATGAGAAAGGCGAGCCCATCATCGGTGCCAATGTCATTGTGGAAGGTACGACAAACGGTATGATTACCGATTTGGACGGTAACTTCTCCTTGCAGTGTCCCGTAGGTTCTACGCTGAAGACCAGTTACATCGGTTATCTGGCGCGAACGGTCAAAGTAACCGGGAATATGAATGCTCTGAAAATTACTTTAAAGGAGGATACCGAAACCTTGGATGAGGTAGTTGTTGTGGGCTACGGTACGATGAAGAAATCCGACCTCACCGGTTCTGTGGCTTCCGTGAATGCGGAGGAAATGATGAAGCGGAATCCGGTGAACTTGGGACAAGGTTTGCAGGGAGCTGCGGCAGGTGTATCTGTCATCCGTTCTTCCGGTGACCCGGAAGGAGGTTTCTCCATCCGTATCCGCGGTGTGGCAACCGTGAATGGTTCTGCCGACCCACTCTATGTAGTGGACGGTGTGCAGGTAGGAACTTCCATCGATTTCTTGAATCCTAATGATGTAGAGTCCATCGAAATTCTGAAGGATGCTTCGGCTACGGCAATCTATGGTACTCGCGGTGCCAATGGCGTCATTATGATTACTACCAAGAACGGTGGTAAGGGGAAGGCAAAGGTGAACTTTTCGGCCAACTATGCCCTCCAGTTCAATTCGAATAAGATTGATGTGGCTGATGCGGGCTTGTTTGCAAGTGCTGTACGTTCCGCCGTCAAGAATGACGGTATTGCCATGACCAATCTGGCATATGGCGAGGATTACATAGGCAGACTGAACAGCATTGACTGGCAGGATGAAATGTCACGCACGGCATTACAGCAGAACTATAACCTTTCTGCTTCGGGAGGCAGCGAAAATACCCAAGCCAACTTATCTCTGGGTTATTTGAACAACCAGGGTATCGTGATTGAGTCGAATTTTAAACGCTTGACGGCACGCGCTAATATCACTCACAAAGTGAAAGACTTTCTGCATGTAGGCTTGAACTTGAACTATGCACATTCGGAAAAGATGGGAGGAGGCAACCTGAGAAACTATGCACAAGCCATTCCAACCATGGATTATGTAGAGGACGGTGTTTTCTATTCCATGCCTATTGTGTTGCCCGACGGTACTTGGGGACATTACAAGAAAGAAGGTAATGGGGATGTGAACAAGGGAGCTGACAATCTGGTTGCTGCTGCCAAGACTGCCGACAGTATTAATAAATGGGACCGTATGCTTGCTAGTGCTTTCCTACAACTCGATTTGTACAAAGGGTTGACCTTCAAAACTATTGCCAGTTATAATTATTATACAAAAGGTTATAATGGCTATACAGCCTATAATGATAGAACCTTTGGAACTCAAGACCGTAAGGACTCGTTCTCGCTGAACCAGAGCCAGTCCACTTCACTCGGTCTGGAAGCGTTCTTGAACTATGACTGGTCCAATGAGCATCACCGCGTAAGTGCAATGGCCGGTTTCTCTACCAGCGATACGAACGGTGCCTGGCTGAATTCCAGTGCCAACGATTTCCCGGCAGACAACATCCGCAAAATTTCATTGACCAATGACCCATCGTCTAAGCAAACGGATGGTGGGCTGGATTTGAAGACAAGATTCCTTTCTTACTTCGGCCGTCTGACTTATACTTTGAACGACCGCTATATTGTGACTGCAACGGTACGCCGCGACGGTTCTTCGAACTTTGGTGCCGGCAATCGTTATGGTACATTCCCTTCCGCTTCTGTAGCTTGGCGTCTTTCCGAGGAAAAGTTCATTAAGGATTTAGAACTGTTCAGTAACTTGAAGTTGCGTGCCGGATGGGGACAGACCGGTAATGCGGGCAATGGTACCAACTTGTCCATAGCACAGTTGTCTTCGGCAAATGCAATGTACTGGTTCTTTAATGGTTCGAGTGTGATTAACGGTGCCGGTATTGCCCAGCAGAAAGAAATTGATACCAACCTGAAATGGGAAACCAATGAGCAGACAAATATCGGTATTGATTTTGCCTTTATGAACAATGAGCTTTCTTTCTCTGCCGATTACTTTATCCGTGACGCAAAGGATCTGCTTCTGTATCGCCAGATTCGTCCTTCTACCGGTTTCTCCAATGTCTATACTAATGCGGGACATATCCGTAACTCAGGTTTCGAGTTTACTGCTGCGTGGAACAAGAGCTTCAGCGATTGGAATATCGGCATAAGGCTGAATGGGTCTACCCTGAAGAACGAGGCTATTGAAGTCGGCGATCCGATATTCAGCAAGTCAGGTTCAGCACAAGATGGCGACAACTGGGACAACCACTCCATTACACAGAACGGCTATCCTGTAGGTTCCTACTATGGCTGGAAGGTAGAAGGCATTTTCAGAACCCAGGCCGAAATTGATGAAATGAATAGGCTGGCGGTTGAAAAGGGAGTTGAAAGTGGTGTATATCAGGACAAGACTACCCAGCCCGGCGACTATAAGTTTGTTGATTTGAATGGTGACGGGCAGATTACCGATGCCGACCGTACTGTTATAGGCAATGGATATCCCAAGTTCACTTACGGAATGAACCTTACCGCTTCCTGGAAAAACTTTGATTTCTCGATGAACTTGTACGGTGTAGCCGGTATGGATATCCTTTCTTATTCTTCGGCCCGCTTGACCTCAGTCTATGCACCCGACGGCGGTTATCAGAATGTACTGAAGGAATATATCAATAATGCATGGTCATCTTCGAATACCGGCGCCAAATATCCGCGTATCACCAAGACAGACTATAATAAGAACATGCGTGTGTCCGACGCCTACATCCAGAAGGGGGATTATCTGAAGATTTCAAATATTCAGATAGGATATACATTCCCGAAGAATGTGCTGAAACCGGTGAAAATGGAAAATGCACGCGTATTTGCCAGTGTCGACAATGTATGTACCATCTCTTCGTACAATAAGTTCGGCGATCCGGAAGTTGGTGACTCCAATGTATTGTATTCGGGATTTGACGGAGGACGTTATCCGTTCCCGATGTCGGTTACTTTCGGTCTGAGTGTACAGTTCTAATACTAACGGATAAAAAATATGATTATGAAAAACTTATATAAACTGTTGATCGGTGTGCTGGCCTTAAGCACCGTAACGTCTTGTGACGATTATTTGGAAGTGGATCATTACGATATTCTTCCGGCGGATTTCATGTTTAAAACGGAGGAGAATGTCCTTTCCGGATTGAACGGACTTTATGATACCTTTTATACGGACCAGCACGGTTCCGGTGATGACGAAACATGGGGATTCAAGCCTCAGGTATTTGCTGCCAACCATTCTACGATGGACTGTCAGGCTTCCGGTTGGGATGCGGAATGGCAGCGTCATGCCTGGAAACCCGATAAGGGTTCCCTGGAGACTGCATGGCGGATGAGTTATCGTGCAGTGGACCGTGCAAACCGTTTCCTGGCTGGCCTGGAGACGGCGGATGCCTCTATATTTGCGGACAGCAATTCCAAGACCGTTTATGAAGCGCAAGCACGTGCCATCCGCGGTTATAACTACCTTTACCTGACGAAACTTTTCGGAAGGGTACCGATGTTGCTTACCGGTGAAACCTATACTACTTCGGTAGGAAAGGCACGTCCGGAATCCGTGGATGAGACTTATGCGGCTATCGAGGAAGATTTGTCTTTTGGACGCGACCATCTGGACTGGTTACCCATGAATGGTGAATACGGACGTATAACCAAGGGGTTCTGCAAAGCTTATTTGGCCGAGCTGTATATGTTGAAGAAAGACTTTACGAAAGCCAAGACGGAACTAAAGGATATAGTGGACAGTGGAACCTATTCATTGGAGCCCTGCTTCGGTAACCTGCATGCCTGGGATACACATTGGACCAAAGAATCTGTATTTGAGGTGATGTATCATGAACAAGGATATATGGGCTGGGGAGCCGATTCGTCTTCAGATGCCATGATGTGGTACGGATATATGTGTGCGGCACCCGAATGGGGAGGCTGGGGGTCTCTCTGTCTTTCTTGGGAGTTTGTACGTTCCTTTGAACCGGGTGACAAACGCCGCCAATACTCTGCTGTTGCCAAAGGGGATACGCATCCCATTACCGGGCAGACTGTAGGGGTGACAAGTGGTTTTGACGGTCTTTTCCAAGGTTCCGAAAATATGCCTACTGTTTATTCCTTGAAATACTGGAGATGCAAGCCAGGTGAGAACAACAAAGTATTCAATCCTATTTCGTTGACTTTGAAGCGTTATGCAGGCATCATGCTCGACTATGCAGAATGTTGTTTCGAGACAGGTGACAACGCTACCGGATGGAACATGATACGTCAGATACGTAACCGTGCTTGGGGTAATTTGGAGATGGGAGCGACGATGATTGACCTACCCGCCGACATGTTGAATACCCAGACGGTGGAAGTGCCGGATGCAGAGACCTATTATACAAGCTATAAAGCAGCCAAAGGCTATACTTCTCCGGTATGGAAGGTGGCGCTGATTATAGAGCGTCGCCATGAATTCAATGCCGAGTTCTCGCTTTACCATGATTTGTGCCGTATGGGTATGTGCAAAGAATGGTTTGCCGCCGAATATCCGAAAACAGTAGCCAACTCTTCACAAGAGGCTTGTCTGCAGACTGGTGACTCATTCCGTTTCTTTGAGCACGAGGCTTATCAGGAAATCTTCCCGATTCCGACGAATGAGATTCTGACCAACCCGCTCATCAATCAGGCTGACCAGAATCCGGGATATTGATAAATTATAAATAAACACTTAATAATAAAATATTTGTGAGTGAAATGTCAGGCACCAGTAGTTGTTGTGATAGACGTCAGCGTCTGTCGTGATGAAAGCCGGTGTCTGACATGACAAACACCAGTACTTGAGACGACGAACACCAGTTTCTGATAAACGGGGAATTATACAAGGAAAAGTTTGATGGTTTTAGAGAATAATTATGGAAAGGAAGATGTTTTATTGGATAGCACTGCTGGTTGCGTCTTGTCTGGCAGGCTGCCGGTCGCATTCAGGGGAGACAGATATGCAGACACGCATGCGTACAGAGATTGTCACGAATGTCAGAGACAGCGTGTTGCCGTTTTGGATGGATTATGCAGTGGCTCCCGACGGCGGTTTTTATGGAACTGTATTGCGGAATGGTACTCCGGTAGTGGATGCTCCGAGAGGAGGGGTTCTGAATGCCCGGATTCTGTGGAGTTTTTCTGCCGCATACCGTACGTTTAAGGATGAGGCTTATCTGAAGCTTGCGGATAAATCGCAACGCTACTTCATTGATACATTTATAGACAAGGAACATGGTGGGGTATATTGGCTGGTCAATCCTGACGGTGAGGTGCTGAATGCTTCCAAATATACGTATGCCATGACCTACGCCATCTATGGGCTGGCTGAACACTATCTGGCAACAGGTAACAGCGAGAGTCTGGATATGGCTGTCGGTTTATATCATACCTTGGAGGAGAAAGGCCGCGAACCGCAATATGACGGTTATGTGGAATCTTTTACTGAAGATTGGAAACAACTGGATAATTATGATAACAATGCACCCAAGACTATGAATGCGCATTTGCACGTGCTGGAGGCTTATACCCTTTTATATCAGTGCTGGAAAGACGACGGACTGAGGAAAAGACTCGAATTCTGCACCGAGTTGTTTATGGACCGCATTTATGACTCTTCAAAGAGACATTTTAATTTGTTCTTTGATAATGCATGGAACAGTCTGGTTGAGATGGACTCTTATGGACATGATGTAGAGGCGGGATGGCTGCTTTGTGAGGCTGCCCGTGTGTTAGAAGACCGGCAACTGATGGATAGGGCGAATCGGCTTGCGCTGGATGTGACGGATGCTTGCTTGGCGGAAGGACTGAGTGACAAAGGGTATATGATGTATGAAAAGAAGGGCGGAAGAACAACCGGGCATGCCTCATGGTGGGGCCAGATTGAAACGATGATAGCTTGTGTCAATGCCTGGCAAATCAGCGGGAATGACGTTTATCTGCAATCGGCCGATACGGTTTGGACTTTCGTAAAGGACTGTATGATAGACCGGGAATACGGTGAATGGTACAGTGATTGTTTTGATGGAGAACCCAAGAAGGATACTCCCAAAGTGAGTATGTGGCGTTGCCCATATCATACGGTACGCTTGGGAGTAGAAATACATAATCGTTTAAAATAGTATTTATGAAGAAATTTATAGCAGGTGCAGCATCACTGATGCTTTGTATGGGGCTGCACGCCCAGGATTTCAGAATCAATCCATCGGGATATTTTGAGAATGGCGGGGCCAATGTGATGGTGTTCAGTGACGTCTACCCTGAAGGACACCAGGGAGGACTGACCCTTGTTTTGAATGGAGACCGCAGGGCTGCCAATGGAGATGTGCGCTTTGAAATCTCGCAAGGGCAGTGGCAGGGATTGCCCAAGATGAGAAGCCGGGTGGTGGATGAGGCTGACAATGAAATCCGTGTCACATTGAGTTATCCGGATTCGGCCAAACACATGGCAGGCTTTAATCCGATGCTTTATCCGGATTTTGTTTTTGGCTATACCATTAAGGTCAAAGGCGAGAAGGATTATCTGGTATTGACCGTTGATTTGGACCAACCAGTGCCCGAGCGGTTTGCCGGCAAGTTGGGCTTTAATCTGGAATTGGTACCTTCCACTTTGCTGGGCAAGCCGTGGATTATGGACAACCGGACGGGAGTCTTTCCCCACCAGGCGATGGGGCCCACCATGAAACAGTCTTCCAATATGGAGCATATCGGAGATTTCAATCCTGACGGGAAAGCTGATTTGGACCAGTTGCTGTTGGATAGAAAGACTTATAACCCGATGATTGCCGATGATATCGTCTCTGCTCCTTTGGCCGCAGGGAAAAAGTTTGTACTCAATCCTCAGGATGATTTGGCAAAGATTACGATTGAAAGTGAGAAAGGAGACTTGTTGCTGTATGATGGAAGGATAAATCATAACAACGGTTGGTTTGTGCTCCGTTCGGAGTTCCCGGCAGGGACAAAGGAAGGTGCGGTGAAATGGATAATCCGTCCGACAGTCACTAAAGACTGGCGTTATGCACCGGTGGTGCAAGCCTCTCAAGTAGGTTACCATCCTGGACAGAAGAAAGTGGCTGTCATAGAGTTGGATAAACGGGATACAGACTTCAAGCAACCTGCCCTTTATCGCATTGCTGCCGATGGCAGGAAACTGGTAAAGCAGCAGGCTGCCAAGGATTGGGGAGATTTCCAACGCTACCACTATCTGCAGTTCGATTTCACGGAAGTGACGGAAGAAGGGCTCTATCAGGTAATGTACGGCGATGCTGCTTCTCCGGTGTTCCGCATTGCCAAAGATGTGTGGGACAAGGGTATCTGGCAGGCAGAGGTGGAATACTTCTTGCCGGTACAGATGTGCCACATGCGTGTGAACGAAAAATACCGTGTATGGCATGACTTCTGTCATCATGACGATGCACGTATGGCCAAAACCGATATCAACCATATAGACGGATATACTCAGGGAACCTCTACTCTTTGTAAGTACCAGCCGGGTGATTTGGTTCCAGGGCTGAATGTGGGTGGATGGCACGATGCGGGGGACTATGACCTGCGTGTGGAATCCCAGGCAGGCGAGGCCTATATA
>ENA-UAML01000322-UAML01000322.1-human-gut-metagenome-genome-assembly--contig:-NODE-322-length-16490-cov-9.313842_pt1 | contig 16490 bp, 14 predicted proteins | sample MGYA00244211_ERZ654495 | MGnify/ENA primary metagenome ERZ654495 (study PRJEB26926, sample SAMN06164685) | human gut metagenome | biome: ENVO:00009003; feature: ENVO:2100002; material: ENVO:00002003... | reverse complement strand
CGAGATTAGCGAGTGTCTCGTGGGCTCGGAGATGTGTATAAGAGACAGGGGCATGATGTTGCAATTCTTGATTGTAATCGCAGGATATCTTCTTTTAGAAAGTTTTTACGAAAAAACAAATATAAGATAATTTCATTATTAAAAAGAAAAAAATGTATTTCCCCAAGTGATATAATAAAATTGTCTGGAGAAAATATTTTCAAATTCGTTGACAAACATTTTTTTTATGTTAAGTTGTCGGACTTAAAAAAGACGAAAGCTAAACGTTTTGATGCAATAATTGTTGGTAGTGACCAAGTTTGGCGTCATGATTATGCTCCCAATATATTAACTTATTATTTGGATTTTGCAGAAAAATGGGATATTAAAAAAATTGCTTATGCAGCATCGTTTGGAAAGGATGTATGGGATTATTCTGAAAAAGAGACATTAAGATCTAAGGCTCTCTTGCAACTATTTTCCTCTGTTTCCGTTCGTGAACAATCTGCGGTTTCCTTGTGTAAAGAAGAATTGGACAAGGACGTAGAGTTACTCTTAGACCCGACATTGCTACTTTGTCAAAATGACTATGTATCATTTTCAAAACATGAAAGTACAAATTTAACGGGTAAGTTGTTTTGTTATATAATGGATGAAGACAATGTGAAAACAAGTATGATAAACAAATTATCAGAAAGTTCAAGTTTGGAATCTTACATAGTTAAAGATATATTAAAAGAAGCGGAAGTATTGAACGGGAAAATAAAGCCGGCAGTTGAATTTTGGATAAAATGTTTTATTGATGCAGAATATGTTTTCACTGATTCTTATCATGGATGTGTATTTTCGATATTGTATAACAAGCCTTTCATAGTTTATGGAAATGAAAAAAGAGGTATGACACGTTTTCATTCGATACTGCATCAATTTGGACTTGAAGACAGGTTGATAACATCGTTAGACGATGCTGAAAGACTGTTTTATTCTAAAATTGATTGGGATGTTGTAAATCAAAAACTTGCAATCATGCGTCAAGAATCATTGTCTTTTTTGTATGCAAACTTAAATCGCAGTCTTTGACATGGAATATGACAACACTCTCATATCCATCATAATTCCACTTTTCAATAAAGAGGAATATATAGGTCAGACTATTTCCACAACCTTATCACAATCGTATACAAACATTGAAGTCATCGTAGTTGACGACGGCAGCACAGACAATGGTTGCAACATAGTAAAATCCTTTACAGATGCAAGGATTAAATACTTTTACAAAAACAACAACGGAGTTAGTTCAGCAAGAAATTACGGGATACAAAGGGCGAAAGGAGAATGGTTGATATTTTTAGACGGAGATGACATGTTGTCCCCTAACGCATTGGAAAAGCTGCATGGCATTGCCGTTTGTTGCAATGAACGGCTTGACATAATAACAGGAAACTACAAATATACGAAAAACAATAAAGTTTGTGTGTGCTGCGACAACAGATACAAGGGAATAGTTCCAGATAATTTCAAATGGTATTTTTTTAACAGATATACGTTGAGAGCAGGTTGTGCTTTAATTAACAAACATGTATTTAAGGAGAACATTTTTGATGAAAGGCTGTCGCGTTTTGAAGATTTGGAATTTATTTTGCGCATATTGGGAAATGTAACTGTTTACACTATTCCTGATGTTATCATGGAATACAATAATAAAAGCCTGAGCCTGAGTAAAATTAGCAATGTGCAAAAACATAAAGACTACACATTTTCAATGTGTTTCAATGGAAAACCGTTTTGGGAAAAGTGCAAATTAGGCGAATTATTGATGTTGGCATTCTTCACGTACCCAAACGAACGGAAAAAACTTTTGCTTCAATACAAATGGAATGTTTTTTATGCATTGATTGCGAAAATAAAGACGTCTTTAAATAAAAGAAGATGGAAAAGACTTTTATCGCTTTGCTGTTGCTCATCCAGAAAATAACCGGTAAAATCAGGTACATGTTCTATACGGCGATGTCCTATATAGAAAAAAAGAAACTCGGATTTTGTGGAAAGGGAGTTATTGTTAAATATCCAGTCAGATTAAGTAATAAAATTTTTTTAGAAGATTTTGTGAATATTTATGAAGATGCTCGTTTCATAATTGGTCCTGTTGGAGAAAAGTTCATAATGAAAAAACGTTCTGGAGCAGCGCAGGGGTTAACTGTTATAACAGGTAAACATGGACACGAGGTCGGGCGTTGGAGTCACGATATTATGTGTATGCGTTTAAAAGATAAAGGTTCAACTGTTGTTGTAGAGGAAGATGTCAGGATAGGGGCAAATGTAACATTGTTACCAGGAGTGACGGTTGGCAGAGGAGCACAGATCGGAGCATGTGCAGTTGTGACTAAAGATGTGCCACCTTATGCGATAGTTGCAGGCAATCCTGCCAAAATCATTAGATTTATTTTTACTCCAGAAGAAATAATGGAGCATGAGTCTTTACTATATAAAGAAAATGAACGGCTTTCAATAGAGGAAATACGCCGAGTTCAATCAAAATATGCATCTGATATTAGCAAATTTCATTAGCTTGGAATTTGTTTTAGTTATTTGTTGAATTTAGTAAATAATAACCACTCATTTTTGATTGTTTATTATGCCATATAGTAAATGGATTATAATACTACTTTTTGAACTTGGTTTCGGCATAAAATTGAATCTTATAGGCGTAATCAGCGTCAGTGAGTTGTTCTTGTTGATATTTGTGCCATTATTTGTTTTGCCAAAAGTTAAATGGAATGAGGCTGTTGGGGTGAAGCAGGTAACGATGGCGTATTCCGCTCTTCTGGGTTTCCAAATTCTTTCAGAATTTATGGTCGGCAATAATTTATCAAGTGCATTGAAGGGTATTGCAATTACGGTTGTATCGTATCTGCATTTTATGTTTTTAATTTATTATTTGGCGAGACTGAAGTTGTTGATACTTGTGCTTGTTGTTGCTCAGATGGCAAGAGCCGTAGTTTTTGGAACTGATATTGAAGAACAGAGCATAGAAGATGTCATGAGTGGCGAAGGGGCGACTTATCTCAAATTTTATATATCTCCTATTGTCATTTCGTTTTCACTTGCAATGTCCATGATATTTAAATATAAAAATTTTGCATTGCTGCACTCTCTGTTAGGCATTGTTCTTATTGTATTAGGTTCAAGAAGTAGTGGCGGTATAGCTTTGGCCGCAGGTTTAGTGACATATATGTTTGAACATCGTGTGCTTACTTATAATAAGAAGTTTATAGTTATGTCTTTAGTTTTGGGCTGCATGATAGGATATGCTTTCTATGTTTATTACGTGAATCGTGTTTTGTCTGGCGAAATTACGAGTGGTAACAGTCGCCAGGTGTTCCTTTGCAGTAATCCGTATAATCCATTGGAGTTACTAATGGCAGGCAGGAGTGAAGTCTGGATTGGTTGGCAGGCTTTCATGGACAATTTTTGGTTTGGTCATGGCGCATGGGCTTATGATTCTACTGGGCGTTACCAGCGTATGATGCTTGCTTTGCATGGCGAACTTTCCACATTTACGCGCAGTCAGGTAAGCTATCATTATCTCATACCTTCACATTCTGTTTTAATAGGCAGCGGCATGATGAACGGTGTGTTTGCATTTTTGTCGATGGGAGTGATTGTGGTGTATTTTATCAGAAAGGGGGTACTAAGTTTTATCCATTGTGATGACAGGTACAAGTTGGTACTTGTAAATTCTGTTATATCCTTGTTTTGGACGGCATTGTTTTCGCCGCAGTCGCACTTCCGGCTTACTATGCCTGTGGCATTTGCAATCATATTTGTCTTGTCAGCTTCGGTGGAGAATAAAAAGACTGTTGAGGCACGTAGAAGTATGGCTGTGCGATATGCCGCTTTTCGTGCTGCAAAAGACCGTATATTACGTCGCAAGATGCGGCAAATTAGCAAATGAAAGGTCACCTTTTGTAGATAAGTAAAAGTAGATAAAGTTTTACGTATTTATCTGTCATCTTTTACAATTATTTATAATTATCTGAAAATCAGGCTGTTATACTGTGACAGATACTGGGACTTTACTGTCACAATCTTTCATAAATGTATGAACGTGTGAATAGGAGTGACAGTTGACAATATTGATTGTCACAGTGTAACAAGTTGATATTTAGCGTATTACAAGGAACGTGTGACAAGTGACAGATGAAATTGTAAATTTTTATAAGAATATTAAGATATAAACTTTCTGTAAATTGAAAAGTATATGTTTTGTTACAACCGGTGACATAAAGCGTATTGCAACATCAAAACGTGCTTTGGGTATGGCCAATAGTCTTTCAGGCTTGGGTTGGAAAGTGTATATTCTTATGGAAGATACCAGCGAAAACAGGCATCGTGTGGGTTTGGAATGCGACGGTCGGACGGAAGTATTCTATTTTCCGTCTTCTTCGGCTTATGTTGAGCGTAAGGAGAAAGAACGTTTGTTGGCGAGGATAAAGCCTGATTATATGTATATTTGTGCCTTTGTGTTCAGGAATATTGTTTATCCGCCATATAGATGTGTACGGTTGGTTGAACATTCAGAACTACGTTCAGCAATTAAGGATGTGAAATGGTGGCGTAGGCTATATGAGTTGTTTGTTGAGTATTATTCGATAATATATGGTGACGGACTGTTGAATGCAAGTGTGTTTTTGCAGAAACTGTATAAGTCAAGGTGTGTGAGAGTTTTCCGTTCCGGTTTGCCGATGTTGTATTTCCCTTACGCTTATAGTGAAAAACTGTATGGTAAAGGTGTGATTCCTGTTGGTTTGGCGTTGGAAAAGCATGAGAATGATGTGTTTGTCACTTATTTGGGTAGTTTGTCAAAAGCATACCGTACCATTGATATTGTTAAGGCTGTGCAACTCATAGGTGACATACGTATCAAGGTGTTGCTTTTGGGTGATGGGGACGATAGTAATAGAATAAAGAAGTACGTTGCCGATAACGCTCTTCAAGAGGTTGTATGGATGCCTGGATATATTAACGAAGAACATATATCAGCGTATTTTTCTATGACCGATGTTTTTGTTTTGCCGATGAATGATACAGTGCAGGATAAGGCACGTTGTCCGAGCAAACTGTATATGTATCTGCCTTATGGCAAACCAATTGTGACTGCGAAGGTCGGCGAGCCTTTTGAAGTGTTGAAAGATGATGGTGTATATTATCAGGCAGGTTCTGTTGACAGTTTGGCTTTGGCAATAAAAGAAGCTATTGCTAAAAAAGAACTTGGCGCTTCTCCCGAATTGCATGAATGGAAGGAGCGTGTTCATGTTTTTGATAGTTGGATAAAGAATTCTTTTGACAAAAAATGATTTTGGTGTTTTTCCAAAACTGTATAAGTCCTCATCAAATCCCGTATATCAGTGAGATTTGTAACGATAAACGCGTTGAGGCTGTCTATTTGTTTACGCCGCGTGTCGATTATAAGTGTCGAAAGGATATGGGCTGGGACAGTAGTCGTTTGCTTTGCAACACCTTGATAAGATTCTCTTTGTTGCCTATGGATGATTATCTGGAAAGTATTTTTCAAAAGAAGGATGTATATGCTTTTTTTTCAGGGTTACGTGCGGATAAAGATATATTCAGATGGTTTAAGCTAAGCTTGAAATATGATGTTAGGCGTGGAATGATTACAGAAGCTCCAAATGTGTGTTTGACAAAACCATTATGGCTTCATTGTGTGAGGTTCTTGTTGCAAGATTACCGTTATGTCAGATACATTCATTATGTTTATGCATTTGGTGATTTGGCTGTATACTATTATAGTTTTTGGAGTAAGAAGTGGAAAGTTTTCCCCTTTTCCTATTGTCCAGAAGTGGCCAAATGTGAGAATGTTTGCCAAAAGAAATCTGCTGACGGGCTTAATTTGTTGTTTGTCGGTAGTATAAATAAAAACAAGAATGTATATATGGTATTAAAAGTCTTATCTACATTGAATGATGATTCGATACACTTCGATATAATAGGTGATGGCCCTGAACGTGACAGATTAGAAAAATATGTGAGCGAGAAAAGGATAAGTAATGTATTTTTTTATGGAAATATGGATATGTCGAAAGTCCATGTTTTAATGCACAAATTTGACGTGTTGGTTTTGCCGTCACTTTATGATGGGTGGGGAGCTGTTGTAAATGAAGCCTTACAATGTGGCTTATATGTTATATGCAGTGACAAATGTGGTGCAAAAGCATTGATTGTCAATGACAAGTTGGGACAAGTTTTCTGTTCAAAAAAAGATTTACACCAAATACTTGCAAATATAAATGTTAGTGAATTGCGTCAGAATAGGGATTATCGTACTAATTGGTCATATAATATATCAGGTAAAGTCTTGGCAAAATATTTTGTGGACGGACTATTGTCGAATGATTACGTACATGAACCTTGGAGATAGTTTCATAGATGAAAATCCTTCATTACATACCGAGCCTTGACCGTTCTTCCGGTGGTACGGCGGCATATATGCAGATCCTTGCAAAGGAGTTGGGATGCATGGTTGAGCTTCATGTTGCCAGTCATAGTTCACAGAATCCAGTGCTTGTTGAGAATACCGCAGTACATTATATAGATACGGGACTTATGGGTGGTTTGCAGCGTGATTGGTTACGGTTGCTGGATGAGGTGTGTCCCGATATTGTCCATGTAAATTGTTGCTGGATGCCGCAGTGTGCTTTAGTACAAAGGTTGTCGCAACGTGCGGGTTATAGGGTGGTGCTTACGCCTCATGGTATGCTTGAACCTTGGATAATCAGGCGACATTATCTTACAAGGAAATTACCAGCATTATTGTTGTACCAGAAAAAGGCAGTGGTTGCGGCTGATTGTTTGCATGCAACGGCTGAAAGCGAGAAAGACAATATGTTGAATTTAGGATATAACACACATGTAGAGGTAATTGCCAATGGGGTGGATATTGATGGAATTGAAATAAAAAAATCGTGGAAACGTAAAAGACGATTACTATTCGTATCGCGCATTCATGTTAAAAAGGGTATAGAGTGCCTTATTGATGCTGTGACTGTTATGAAAAGCTCATTGCAAGATTATGAGGTGGTTATAGCCGGAGAGGGAGATAAACATTATGTTGATGTGTTGAAGAAAAAAACAGCTGATTGTGGCGTGGAAGGAATAGTTCGCTTTGTTGGATGGATTTATGACAATGATAAATGGAATTTGATAAAAGAGTCAGATATATTTGTCTTACCAACTTATTCAGAAAACTTCGGCATTGTTATAGCTGAGGCATTGGCTTGCGGTACACCAGTTATAACTACCAAAGGTGCGCCATGGCAAGATTTGGAGACATGGAATTGTGGATGGTGGATTGAACGTGATGTTGACAGTTTGGTGGGCGCATTGAAGGAGTTTTTGAAATTGGATGAATTTGAGCTTGAGCGTATGGGGCGCAACGGACGACAGTTGGTTGAAGAAAAATATTCATCCAAAGTTATGGCTGACAATATGGTCAGGCTTTATGAAAGTTTGATGTAGCTGAATGTGCTACGATTTGCTTTGAAAGTTATTTTTGCGGCTAAGTGTTTTTGATATTTGTCTCATTAGGAGAGAATGGATCTTAATAAAACACTTGAAAGTTTTGATGTTAATCTTACCGGTAGGGAGCGTGTAGCGTTGTTACGTCGTCATGCCTTGCACCTCAAATATTCGCAAGCTGTTGAATTTTATGCCGATACGGACAAGCCATTGCGTGTTATTGCTGACGAATGTGGGGTTACCGTTGGAGGTTTGAGTAATTATTTACGGAGGTATTGGCGTGAATTGGTACTGCAAAGGCATAAGATCTTAGCTGAAGGTATAAATCCTGATGAAATAAAGATAATCCAGGCCGGTAAACAGAATGTTATTGCTCATGCAAAATACAAAAAGGCGGTGGCTGCTTGTGGAACATTGAAGAATATAGACTTAAATATATCGCAAGTGGCGCGCAAATACGGAGTAGACTGTACGGCGTTACTGAATTTTATGCACGTACATTATCCTGATATATTGAGCTGGCGAGAAAAAATGCGTCTTCAGCTCGGTTTAGATAAAAATATTCATCATGGTCTCCGTTTAGTTTGCCAAAAGCAGTATGCCGAAGCTGTGGATTTATATCGGAATACAGATATGACAGTACACGAGATTTCCGAGAAATGCAAAGTATCTGAAGGTGGATTAAGTCAGCACCTGCGTTTTTACCACAAAGACTTGTTGGTGAGAAAACGGAATCAGCGTAAAATGGTTAGTGCTTCTGAAAATAAAGTGCTTGGTGACATGCTCGGTAACGGTCGCAAATATTGTCCTTCACAGGCAACGGAAAAGAAATACGCAGAGGCATTGAAAATGTATAGAGACACAAGTCTGACAATGAAAGAAATTGTAAAACGTACGGGTGTGCCTGCAGAGGGCTTTCGTTTTTACTTGCATAAATGGCATAAAGAGCTTGTTGCTGAGCGTAATTGTGTATTTGGTTCCAGGTGTTTGAAGGCTACGAGGGCTAAATATGAACATGCCATTGAGAGTTTGCGTGATAATCCTCGGCCGGTTAGTGTTGTCGCGACTGAATTTGGTTTTAATCCGGAAGTATTCAGAGCTTATTTGCATAAGCATGAACCTGATTTGGTTAAACAGCAAGGAATGATACGTATCTCCAACGGAAAAACTATTTCACGTCGTAGTGACGAACTTTATTCAGAAGCTGTGAACTTATATGCCACGACAAATGAAAGTTTACGTGCTATTGCGACCAGGCTTGGTCTTGTCTATAAAACCGTTGACGGTTTTATTCGCCGTAATTATCCAGAAGTTATTGCCCGTCATAAGGCTTTGGTGAAAAAGTGAAATATGGTTTTTATAAAATAATAACATGCCGGTAGCATATAACTTTCAGTCGCCTTATACTACGGCAAACCGTATTAAACGAATGCTTTGGGTTATTTGTTGGACGCTGTTTGCTCGTCCGTTTCCTAAAAGTACATTAATGCCTTGGAAACGTTTTTTATTAAGGCTTTTCGGTGCTAAAATTTCGGGAACGGCAAATGTTTATGCTACGGCAAAAATTTTCATGCCGTGGAATCTTGTGATGAAGGATTATTCTTGTCTTGCTTCTGGAGTAGATTGTTACAATGCGGCAGTGATAGAATTGGGCGAAAGCGTTACTGTCAGTCAGCGGGCATTTCTTTGTACGGCCTCGCACAATATTTCTTCTTTATGTAATGAGCAGATAGAAAAGCCTATTATACTACGAAAAATGTCATGGATTGCAGCAGAGGCTTTTGTTGGACCAGGTGTAACTGTAGGCGAAGGTGCGGTTGTGGGGGCGAGAGCTGTAGTGGTTAGGGATGTTGAGTCATGGACTGTAGTGGGAGGTAATCCTGCCAAAGTGTTGAGAAAAAGGGTATTGACATATGAATAATTCTATTGCTGCCATAATCCTGACATACAATGAGGAGAAACACATTTCCCGTTGTATAAATTCCGTTAAGGATGTTTGTAATGAAATATGGGTGATTGATTCATTTAGTACAGACAAAACATGTGAGATAGCAACGAAGTTGGGGGCTAAAGTTAGACAGCATGCTTTTGAGAATCAGGCATTGCAGTTTAATTGGGCAATAGAAAATTGCGATTTTTCTTCAGGCTGGTTGTGGCGGATTGATGCCGATGAATATCTTGAAAATATTTATACTATTGATATAAAAGAAAAAATAAGACAACTTCCTATTTCTGTTAATGGTATTTATATAAATAGAAAGATTGTCTTTATGGGTAAGGCATTATTGCATGGAGGATGGTATCCGGCTCCACAGATCAAGATTATCCGTAAGGGGTATGGATGTTGTGAAAATAAATGTATGGATGAACATTTGGTGATTTTATCAGGCGAAACCATCAGTCTAAATATTGACCAAGTTGATAATAATTTGAATGATCTGTCATGGTGGACAAATAAGCATAATAATTATTCAGATAGAGAAGCCGTTAACCTGTTGAAAATGGAATATGGCTTGGAGAAGTCCGTGGCTGTTGTCAGATCTGCTTTTTGTGGAAAAGATGAAGAGCATAAGCGGTGGCTAAAACAGAAATACGCTAAGGCTCCATTGTTTGTCCGTCCATTCGTCAATTTCTTTTACAGATACGTATTAAGGGGAGGTTTTCTCGACGGGAAAGAAGGTTTTGTTTGGCATGTGTTGCAAGGTTTTTGGTATAGGATGTTGGTGGACGCGAAGATATATGAGCTGAAAAAGCGTTTCGGTTTCGATGATGATAAGATAAAAGAATATATCAAGACTACTTACTTAAAGTAATCTGAACTTTATAATAAAAACAAATGATGGTTACAATTATAACTTCCTGTTTCAACCGCGAGTCTACCGTCGGGCAAACTATTGATAGCGTGTTGGGACAGGACTATTCTGACATTGAATACATAATTGTCGACGGGGCAAGCAGTGATGGTACACTTGCGGTTGTAAAAAGTTATGAGGGATGTGAACGGCTTACGAAAATTGTTTCCGAGCCTGACAGCGGGATGTACGAGGCAATCAACAAAGGGATAAGGATGGCAAAGGGCGATATTGTCGGTCTGCTGCATTCTGATGATTTCTTTTACGACAGTCATGTCATTTCTGATATTGTCAACATCTTTAATAATACGGGCGCCGACATTGTTTACGGTAATGGGCTTTATGTTGATGCCGAGTGTACTGACAAGGTTGTGCGTAACTGGGTAAGCGGGCGTTACCGACGTTGGAAAGTCCGGTTCGGATGGTTGCCGTTACACCCTACGGTATATATCCGTCGTAGCGTGCTTGAGCGTTGCGGGTTGTATGACGAGAGTTACAAGATAGCATCTGATTCAGATTTTCTTGTCAGGTATCTTTATGAAAACAAACTGCATGTGGAATACCTTAATAAGTATTTTGTCAAAATGCGTATGGGCGGATTGTCAACCGGAGGAGCAAGCCGCTGCCAGATATGGGAAGAAGACGTACGTATGTACAAATCGCACGGATTTTTGGGTGTTCCAACAAAATTGATGAAGATGGGATGGAAGATACCTCAATTCATCGATGCGAAAATAAGGAAAAAGTTTCATAATGACTGATACGGAGAGACTTTTCTTTTATTTCTTGCGCCGCGGACTGTGGGGGGATACATCAGCGATAGATATTGTTGCTGGTGACAGTTGTTGGGGCGAATTGTTCGACTTGTCGTGCCGGCAGGCTGTCTCCGGTATTGTTGCTGACGGAATAGTTAGGGCTGGCATCCGTCCGTCGGCAAGATTATGGAATGAATGGGTATTCCATTTGCTGCATATAGAGATGATGAACGAGGCGATGGCTCATTGTGGAGGAATGTTGCTTGATATGCTTGCAGCTCATGGCGTAACGGCTGTTGTATTCAAGGGACAAGCTGTTGCCAAGTGGTATCCCAATCCTTTACACAGAAGTTATGGCGATATTGACTTGGTTATTGTTGAAGGCTGGGATTGCCTTGTTAATGTATTGCAAGATAAAGGAATCCCTTATTTTTACGAGAACGGCGACATAATCGTTGAACAGCTTGGGAATGATTTTTATAACGCTAAATATGCCATGTCATGTGGCGACCGGTATAGGGTTGAGTTCCATCCAACTTTCGAGACGCTTTATAATCCGTGGATGAATAACCGCTTACAGCGTATTGTTACAAAGACATCTGAATGGTGGACTGTCAATTTCGGTAGTAGTGTCATTCCGCATGATACGCTTGAGTTTAATTTGGCTTGTGTCATCCTCCACATTCAGCGTCATGTCCTGTCTTACGGTATAGGCGCCAAGCAGATTTGTGATGTAGCTATAATGCTTGGAAAGTCTGGTGTTGACATTCCAAAACTGAAGGCCATACTTAATCACCTTGGTGCGTTGCGTTTCAGTACGGTGCTGTTTCGTTTTATAGATATTTATTTATCTGAAAATGTTTCGATGTATGGTTTGTGTCGTGAAGACAAGGATGTCGCACTTCTTTATGACATCTTTATGAATGATGGTTATGTACTTAAAGAGGAGCGGGTGAATATTGGTCGGGGAATACAGCGGGCGCCATTACGTGTTATAAGAAACGGATGTTTTTGGACGTGGCGCAGTTTACGGCTATTCCGATTAATGCCGGGCGAGGCTTTTTTCTTTATGTTTGACAAGGTTATTGTACGGCTTAAGATGTTGTTCGGTGTAAAGAGTTGAAGCGTCCGGTTTATTGGGGAAATAATTAAGTGAATAAATCATATAGATTAATTTGTTGAATAATTATGAAGAAGACAATGTTTTTTGTTTTGGCGTTGTTGCTTATGTGCAACGGCGCTGTCGCGCAGACGGTGGTCAGCGACACTGTCCGTGGTGAGACGGTAGTGCAGCCACAGCCTACGGACGATCATTATCGCGTTGTTACCAATCGCTTTTGGGACAACTGGTTTGTTTTTGGTGAGATTGGCGCCCACGCTTTTGCCGGCGACTATGGTAGTGTAGGTGACTTTGGCGGACTAATCTCTCCGGACTTCAAGATTGGTTTTGGTAAGTGGTTTACTCCGGGCATAGGTGCCAAAATCCAGTTTGGTATGGGTAACTCCAAGGGGTACAGCAAGGAGGAAACCATGTTTGTCGATGGCGGTCAGCTCACCGCTGACGACGGTACTCCGTACTGGGAAACAAAGATGAAGTGGCTTGACTTCAGTGTCAATGCCATGTTCAATCTTTCGCGTCTTTTCTGCGGTTACGAGGGTAAGGAGTCTGAACGGTTGAAGAACCAGTTTATTGCTTCCGTCGGTATTGGAGCGTTACACCATTATGGTATCTCAGCCCAGCGCAATGAATGGAGTGGACATTTCGAATTGCAGTACAGTCGTTTCTTTAGTAAGAAGAAGGATATTTCGCTTGATGTAAAGGCTCATGCCATTCTGTACCAGACTAACTTCGACGGAATTACCAACAAGGCGAACGGTGAGGACAGCCGTTGGTTTGATGCTAACGTAGGTCTCAGTGTTGGTCTTACTTACTACTTCAAGAAGCGTCATTGGGACCGCTGTCTGCAGTGCGAAGAGCCAGTTTATATTACCAACACTGTGCTGCCTGAACCTAACTGCCCCGAGTATAAGACGATGGTGTTCTACGTTTTCTTCCCGAACAACTATTCTGGCCGCGACGATGCCCCGATTGTGAGCGGTGCTACGGTTAATGCGATAGACTATCTTGCATCGGGTGTGTTCACGCAAAAGCGCTTCGTCGATACTGACGCTGTTGCTTCCGCCCTTGGTTCAGGACGCTCGCTTGCGTCTTTCAAGACGGAGGATATTCCCACGGTTAAAGCCAACCAATGTGAGGCTGACGGTGTGTCGAGAGGTTACGAAATGTCTTCGTCGCCAATCTCTCTTGACATGGATGCTGCCAGCATGAATGCGTTTAAGGACAAAGCCGGTTATTATTATGCGCCTGTTTATTCTGGCGGAAAGACATGGTATTACCGTGTTGACTCGGAAACTTCCACACAAAGCCTTGTGTCGAAGGATAATTACAAGGAGAGCGCTTCGTATGGACTAAACGCGCATTCAGGTCTTGACTTAGTACGCCAGAATATGACTCTCGACGAAGATGCCGACTTGTACAGCTTTGCCGATATCTATGCAGCTGTTGAGGGTGAGGGCGGTTACATTTCAGGTTTCACGGACAACTCAACCGTGGCAGAGCTGAAGAATATATTTGAGAACGGCCGTATTCAATTTGTATCTGCCGAGGGATTGGCCACAAGCCAGGATAATTACGTAGGCGAGGATGCCGAGAACGTTGGTCTTGAGCGTAATAAGGCACTGGCATATAGTCGTGCCCGCACGGTAATACAATGGCTCAAGGACAGTGGCGTGTTCAAGAATATTGGCCGCAACAGTTTCTCCCTGAATGCCTTGACAGATCCTGTAAGCGTTGTCAACGACAAGAGTACGCGCGGACTTAACGCCAAGCTTAACCGCTGCGTAAAGGTACGTATAAATTACGTTATTGAAAAGTAACGGGGGTTATCCTCCTTTTTGAATGTCTGTTTTAGTGTTGGACGGCAGACTGCCCGCTTTTTACACAAATTGCGGTCTCGTTTGCCGTCTTTTGCATTGTATATGATGGCTTTCTGATGACATCTTTTTATTTGGAATGGAATTCGATAATGACAAACTGTTTGAAGAAATAGCCTCGTTGCTTGCCCGTGGCGTTGAAGTAACTGTTGCCGTCAAGGGGCGCAGTATGAGGCCGTTGCTGGTTGAAGGTCGCGACCATGTAACCTTGCGTCGGTGTATTATTGACGATGTGCGGCGCGGCGACGTGGTGCTTGCACGCGAGAGCGGTTGCGGTCATGTGTTGCTTCACCGTGTCATCAGGCGTGACGGCGACACACTGGTTTTACAGGGTGACGGTAACCGTGTACAGACCGAAACGGTTTCCGCTTCAGAGGTTGTTGGAGTGGCTGTGGCCTTTATGCGCAATGGTAAGACTTATACGGCACGCAGCCTTGCCGTCAGGGTGTATTCTTCATTCATTCTGGCGTTTATGTCCTTGCGCCGCTCCTGGGTTAGGCTTAGGATAAATGCAGGATATGTCAAGGACGCGTCTATCGGCCATCGTGCAGGAATACTGGCGAGCTGTATCGTCGGTATTGTCTCGGTCGTACTCTCGCTGGCCTTTATATATTTTTCCAAACATGTGATAGACGTGGCAACGAGGGTTGTCTATGGCAATGTTGCCGTGCTCATTGCGGTGTTGGCCGCTCTTGTTGCCTTGCAGCTGCTTTGCAGCGCCGCCGGCACATGGATAGGTGCGCGGCTGCATGTAGGCTTGGGTAACGCGTTGCGGCATGCTACTTTCTCGCGTCTGATGTCCATCAGGTGGATTGAGCTTGAGCGGTTCCATACGGGCGACATCGTGAATCGTGTCGAGCGTGACACAGCGTCGGTTGTGTCCGTGCTTGCCGGCACGGTTCCTGCTTTTATAGTGTCGTTTGTCCAGTTTGCCATCGCTCTGGCGTTCTTTTGCGTCCTCGACCCGTGGTTGCCGTGGCTTGTAGTTTGCGGTTTCCCGATATTGCTGCTTGGTGGGCGTTTTTATATGAAGAAGATGTACCATTACGCTCGCCTTATACGCCGGAGCGACAGCATGATACAGTCAGTAATACAGGAAAGTCTGCAACAGCGTACCGTCGTCAAGGCCCTTGAACAGGGAACCGGGCGTGTGGGCACGCTTGACAGTCGGCAGTCGGAGTTGCGCGGTCAGGTTATGGGCCGCACGCGCTTCTCTATTTTGTCACGCTCTTTTGTGTCGGCGGCTTTCGCCATCGGTTATTTGGTCGTGTTCTCGTGGGGTGTGGTGTTGCTTGGTGCGGGCGCCATAACGTTCGGCACGATGGCGGCCTTTCTCCAACTTGTAGGCAAGGTGCAATATCCCATATTCGACATGGCCCGCCTTGTGCCGTCACTGGTTGACGTGCTTGCGTCGGTAGACCGTCTGCGCGAGATAGAACAGCTTTCGGCCGAGGATGTAGACGGCCGTGTGTCGGTGCCTTGTGTGCCTGACATCGTTTTTGATAATGTTACGTTTGATTATGGCAAGGGCGAAGCTCCCGTGCTAAAGTGTTTTTCATACGTTTTCCCCGCAGGCAGTTGCACTGCCGTGCTCGGTGTTACGGGGCGTGGCAAGACTACGCTTGTGCGCCTGCTTCTTGCGCTTGTCGAGCCTATAGAAGGCAGCGTCTCGCTTGTGTGCGGTGACCAACGTTACGCTGTATCGTCACGGACGCGCTGCAATTTTACTTACGTGCCGCAAGGCAACACTTTGTTTAGCGGTACGGTGCGTGACAATCTTCTGATGGGCAACCCCGAAGCCACAGACGACGAGATGCGCAAGGCGCTGCATACGGCCGAGGCTGATTTTGTATTTTCCCTGCCTGACGGTATTGATACTCCCCTTGGCGAGCAGGGTGGTGGACTTAGCGAGGGGCAGGCCCAGCGCATAGCCGTGGCGCGCGCCATATTGCGTAAGAGCCATATCCTGCTGTTCGACGAGGCTACGTCAGCGCTCGACGCTGCCACTGAAAGCCGCCTTGTGGCCAACCTGCGCAGCGGCTGTGCCGGAAAGACACTTGTATTCGTAACCCATCATGAGGCCGTAGCCTCAGTATGCGACAATGTGTTGAGGCTGTAAATTTTGTTCATCGGCGGTTCTGTAGGATAGAAAAACAAACATTATCTTCGGTCTATTTTTTATAATCTTTTCTAATCCAAGTATCACCCCCTCATTCTATCGAATTGTTATTCTTTTTTACTTGGGCTGTCATTCTTTTTCAATCTAGTTACCACATTATTTAGTAAAATAACGTGAGTTCGGTATAAGAATAATGCTTCTTTTGAATAAAGAACTTACATTGTTTTGTAGTTCAAGCGGTCGGTGGGTATCTGT
>ENA-UAML01000318-UAML01000318.1-human-gut-metagenome-genome-assembly--contig:-NODE-318-length-16532-cov-4.787583_pt1 | contig 16532 bp, 17 predicted proteins | sample MGYA00244211_ERZ654495 | MGnify/ENA primary metagenome ERZ654495 (study PRJEB26926, sample SAMN06164685) | human gut metagenome | biome: ENVO:00009003; feature: ENVO:2100002; material: ENVO:00002003... | reverse complement strand
CTTGTGGACAGCAGCGCGGCTCACACCCAGCTGCTGCGCCAGCTGCTGGCCGGAGATGCATTCGCCCTGGGCGGCGGAGAGCGCCGCCAGAAGTGCCTGTTTTGTGGCAGAGGCCATCGTGTTTTCTCCTTTGTGAGGTTTGATAAGGCCATTCTACCACATTTTCAATATTTTTCCCACGATTTTGCAGGTTTTGGACCCACTGATTCGTATAGATAGACAGAGCGCTTGAAATGCCGGGCAGAAAGGAGGCGGAGAGCAGCCATTGAATGCACTGGAATTTGACAGGCTGGTACAGAAGTACCAGTCCCTCGTCTACACCATCTGCCGTCAGCTGGTGGCAGATGAGGGCTATGCGCAGGATCTGACGCAGGAAACCTTTCTCTCTGCATGGCGGAGCATGGACCGCTGTCCTGCCGGATACGAAAAGCAATGGCTGGCCCGCATCGCCTCCAACAAAGCCAAGGATTACTTACGCAGCGCCTGGGCGCGCCGGGTGAACACCCCCGGCGACGATGTACTTGCACTTGAGGGCGCACCGCCCGGCAGCGAGCCGGAAGCGCAGGTGCTGGAAGCTCTGGGCGAAGAGGAGCTGACGCAGCGCATCCTCGCTCTGCGGGAGCCCTACAAGACGCCCTGCCGCCTCATGCTGCTGGAACAGCACACCGCCGCCGAAGCCGCCCGGCTCTGCGGCAGGCCCCAGAAAACAGTGGAGGCGCAGGTCTTCCGGGCAAAAAAGATGCTGGCCGCGCAGCTGAGCGCCGCCGGAAAGGAGGGCTTTTAAGATGGAATTGTTCCGTGAAGACGGCTGTCTGAGCGACGAAGGGCTGCACGCCCTCACCGCCGGGCAGCTGGACGAGCTGGGACGGCTGGAAGCCGCCGAACATCTCGCCTACTGCGACAAATGCACCGACCGTTACACCGCACTTCTGACCGCCGACGCCCTCGCTGACCCGCCCCGGGATGTCCGCCGTACCGTGATGAGCACCATCTGGGTGCGGCTGATGCAGAGCACCTATGGCCGGGCTGCGGTGGCGGGCGTCGCCGCCGTGCTGGCGCTGACCATGTGGCGTACCGGAGCGCTGACCTTCGTCACCGACCACGGCAGCGACCTGCAGGCTCTCCTGCCCACAGTCCAAGTCACCCTGCCGGAAAAACAGCCCCCGAAGATCCTGCCCGAAAAGCTGGGCAGGCCCGTGACTTCCCGCCCCGGCGAGAACATCTATACCCGCGTTTCCTCTGTGCTGGAAAGCCTGCTGAACGCGGCAGAAAACATAAAATCATAAAACAAGGAGATCGTTATGCTGAAAAACGGATTTTTGACCTTCTGCTGTGCGTTTATCCCCGGCGCAGGCCAGATGTATCAGGGTTACATGAAGCGGGGCCTCTCCCTCATCCTCACGGCCTGCCTCATCGGGATGGTGAGTTCGCTGCTCAACCCGGTATTGCTCCTGCTGGTGGTGGTGTGGATGTACAGCTTCTTTGATACCTTCAACCTCCGGGCGCAGATCATCGCGGACACCGCGCCGGAGGACGACTACCTCGTCCACTTTGACCCCCACGACAAGCGGCTGGCCCGGGCTCTGCTGGACAGCCACAAGCTGGTGGGCTGGCTGCTCATCGCCTTCGGTGCGCTCATCGCCTACCAGAACCTCATCATGAACATTTTCGGCGACCTCGTCTACCGCTGGGGCCACTCCTCCCCCGTTTTCCGCGCCCTCTATCTCGTCATGGCCAGCCTGCCGGATGTGGTGGTCTGTGTGGTCCTCATCGTCTGCGGCGTCTGGCTGGTGAAAGGCCCCCATCCGGCCAAAAAGCCGGATGCTTCCAAGGATGTCCCCGAGGATGCCGATTTCTGCGAGTATCACGCCGACGAGCCGGACAACGCCGCTCTGCTCTCCTCTCCTGTGGTGAATGAAAACGAGGTGACGGATGATGGAACAGAACACGACGAATAAACCCCTGCGTCGGGTGGGCACCCTGACTCTGGGCGTCTGCCTCATCGCGGCGGGCACGCTCTTCCTGCTGGCCCGCTTCCTGCCCGGCCTGCCGTGGCTGGTCATCTGGCAGGTGCTACCGGCGGCGGGGCTCATCCTGCTGGGGTGCGAGGTACTCTACTACTCGGCCCGGCCCGGCGCATGCCGGTGCGACTTCAGCTCTGTAGTACTCTGCCTGCTGCTGATGGGCGGATGCTTCGGCGTCTCGACCCTTATGCTACTGGCCCAGATGCTGGGCCGCGGCTGCACCATCCACCTGTGAACACAAGAAAGCCTGTGCAGCCGCCCGGCCCGAAACCATGCGGACGCAAAATCGGCGTAAAACCCCGGCGGCGGCTTTGGGCCGTCTGTAAAAAAGAAGACTTCTGCTGCGCAAAAAGCGCCCCTCCGGTAAAACGGAAAGGCGCTTTTGTATGTTACAGGTCAATTATGCGTTGAACTTTTCCTCGTCCAGCAGACCCTCGCTCTTGGCCACGCAGATGCTGGCGACAGCGTCGCCCACAACATTCAGGGAGGTGACGAGCATCTCGATGGGGCGGTTGATGGCGAGGATGAGGGAGTAGGCCAGCAGGGCGCTGTCATTCACGAAGCCCGCACCGGACAGGATGGTGAAGAGGATGACGGCTCCTGCGCCGGGGGCGGCAGGCGTACCCACCGAGGCCAGCAGAGCCAGCAGAGCGACCACGACCAGCTGGGCAGGAGTAACGGTGTAACCGGCGCAGCCTGCGATGAAGACAGTGGCCACCACCTGCATGATGGCGGTGCCGTCCATGTTGATGGTCATGCCCAGAGGCAGGACGAAGGAGGCGATGGACTCATCGACGCCGAAATCCTCGGTGCAGACCCTGATGTTCAGGGGGAGAGTGGCTGCGCTGGAAGAGGTGGAGAAGCCGAAGACGGCCACGTTGGCGATCTTCTTAATGAAAGTGATGGGGTTCTGCTTTGCGCCCAGCGCCACCACCAGAGGATAGGCCACCAGCAGGAAGACAAAGAGCAGGACCACCGTGACCACCACATACACCAGAGCGGGCTTGAGGTAATCAATGCCGTAGATGGCGAAGGTGCGGGTCAGCAGCACGAAGACTGCAAAGGGCGCGAAGTTTGTGACGACGAAGTTCAGGAAGACCACCACCACGTCGTTCACCTCGCCCAGCAGGCGGCGGAGGGTGGAAGTACGGCTCTCACCCAGCACATTCATGCTCAGGCCCACAGCCACCGCGAGGAAGACGGAGGAAAGAACAGCGTTGTTGCTGCCGAAAGCCGTGACGATGTTGGAAGGGATGACATTCAGCACCACGTTCAGGGGGTTGGAACCGGTGGAGCCGGCGGCTTCCGTCAGGCCCTCGATGTGAGCGTTGAAGAGGCCCATGGAGTAGGTGGCGTAGCCCACGCATCCGGCCAGTGCCAGCGCCATAAAGGAGCAGAGCAGGAACCAGAAGAGGGTCTTGGCCGAGATGCGGCCCATGGTGCGGGTATCGGCGATGCTGCCGATGGCCAGCGCGATGGAGGTGAAGACCATCGGGATGATGACCAGCTGCAGTGCTTTGATGAAGAGCTGGCCGATGATGTAGAAGAGGCCGAGCGCACGTTCCGCGCCCTCTGTGGTGATGTCCTGGAAGAGCAGGTCGTTGATGGTCTGCCAGATGCCGCTGTTGCCGGAAGCCACGAGCTTTTCGCGCAGCATCATAAAGGCAAAGCCTGCCGCCAGACCGCAAACCAGAGACACCGCCATCTTTCTTGCCAGTGCCGCGCCGCTGTTCTTATTTTTTCCCATACGATTTTCCTCACTTTTGTCCATTTCCCAGTGTGTTTCGTTCACATTCGACCTATCCTACCACGGCAAACTGTTGGACGCAAGGGAAAAATCGGCTTTTCAGGCGATTTTTTCGCAAAAGTATGACACATGAAAATTTGATGTAAAAATTACGTTTTGGATAAAAAGAAACCTCTCCGTCACGCCTACGGCGTGACGGAGAGGTTTTCTTTTATGTATTGTCTGCGCCCAGCTCTGCGGCTTCCAGCACCTTGATGCCTTCGGCCTCGAACGCGGCGCGCAGAGCCTCGGCAAAGCCGGGGCGCGGCACCTTGTTCTTGACGCAGAGGGTGATGATGCCATGCAGGCTGGTGCATTCCAGACCGATGGAAGCGCCGTCCGCCGGCACCCAGGTCTGGAAGTCCTCGATGTACCGGGTCAGTTCCGGGCTGGACGGGGCGAAGGGGTCGCCCAGATAGCTCACCCAGAAGTCCGCCGGGAAGCCGCTGATGTACTCGCCCATCTGGAAGATGCGCTTTTTGATGCTGAGGCTGGCTTTCTGCTGGTAGACCCGGTAGACCCAGCCCATCTGCTCCGCAATACGGAACAGTTTTCGCTCAGCGGAAAGGTTCTCTTTCAGGTCAGCGTCCACGCCCACGGCCACTTCGGCCAGCGGGGCATCTGCCGTCAGCGGCAGCTTGCGCTGGAAGGAGGCCACGCAGTTGTAGAGGGCGTTCGGCGCGCCCAGCGCGTCGCGGGCGTCTGTCGAGTAGCTGTAGAGCACCTCGTCCTTGTCCAGATACGCCCGCACCGCCTTACAGAGCAGGGCCGTGAGGGTACTGAAAGGCTTGACGCCGCAGCGGAGGGCGGCGTCCACAAGCCCCGCCTTTTCCAGCCGGATGCGGCAGCAGGTGGGCGTCTCTTCAAAGGTCTGCACCACGGGGCGCTGCATATCGTTGGCCACCTGACTCTCGGGGTACTTTGCAAGGATGTCCTCGATGTCGTAGGCAGGGTCCGTCTCAAGGGTCTGGCCCTCGAAAGCCGTACCGTACCGCAGGTTGCAGTAGAACTGCAGCACCATGGTCATGAAGGGTGCTATGCCCCGGCCATCGGTCAGAAAGTGGAACCAGTCAAAGTAGACGACTTTCCCCTCATAGCTCAGGGCAACCGTAAAGCCGTTCTCGTCCGGAAATTCGGGCTTTGCGCTGCCCTGCCGCACCGGGCAGGGGGCGTCCGACGGCTCGAGGTGGAGCAGCTTTTTCTCCCACACCGGCTTCTGGAAATAGTAGGGTGCCTTTGCCCGGGCCGCATCCAGAGCCTGCTGCAAAAGCGCACCGTCCACGGCATCTTTCAGCGTGACCTGATAGCGGCAGTTGACCATGTTTTCGCGGTAATAGTAAACGATACCCTGAAAAACAGAGCGCTGTTCGGCATCCATTCCTTATTCCCCCGCGTGTGCGGCCAGATAGTCGGCCAAATCGCTGACGGTGACGAAGTTGCGCAGCTCCTTTTCGGGGATGCGCAGGCCGAAAGTCTCCTCCAGGTCGGCGACGACGGTCAGGATCTCCATGGACGACAGGTCCAGATCGTCCATCAGGACGCTGTTCTCGTTGACATCATCGGGGGAAATTTCTGCAACATCTTCCAGAATTGCAAGGATCTGGGACACGATCTCGGTTCTTTCCATAGTTTGAATCTTCCTTTCGTAATTCCATTAAAGGCGGCTGCGGCTCTTTTCCAGTATTCCGCAGCCTGCCCGGTTTATTCTTACTTGCGCAGCAGCTTGCCGGTGCCGGTGCGGGGCAGAGGCTCGGTGCTGAACTCCACGGCGCTCATCCGCTTGTAGAGCGGCAGGGTGCGGTTGGTCTCGGTGATGAAGTCGCGGACGGTCTGCTGGTCGGCCTCGCTGCAGTAGATGACGGCACAGATCTTCTTGCCCTTCTCCCTGACGATGCATTCCTTGACGGCCTCGCACTTGGACAGCAGATTTTCCAGTTCTTCGGGGCTGACGTTCTCACCGTTGTCGAGGATGATGATATTCTTCTTGCGTCCGGTGATGTAATAGAAGCCGTCCTCGTCCACACGGGCCAGGTCTCCGGTGTGGAACCAGCCGTCGGCGTCGAGGACTTCTGCGGTGGCCTCGGGGTCTTTGTAATAGCCCAGCATGACGCAGCCGCCGCGGATGCAGATTTCGCCCGTCTCGTCCAGCTTGTACTCGGCGTGGTCGTCGGGCTTGCCCACGGCGCGGATGTGCTTTTCGTCCTGCTCGTAGTTGATGATGCCGTCGCCGCAGGTCTCGGTCATGCCGTACACCTGAGTGATCATCATGCCCTGCTGTGCCAGCTCGGCCAGCATGGCACCGTCAAACATGGCAGAGGAGCCGCAGGGGTTCCAGATGCCGTTCAGGCGGGCGCGGCGGCCCCGCTTGACGTCTTTGTAGATGGCCTCCATCAGCATGGGAGCCACAGCGATGGCATCGCTGTGCATCAGGCCGAGGTCGCGGTAGAAGTCGCGGATGTCGGCGGAGAGGTTCAGCGCCCAGCCCTTGCAGGCCCAAACGAAGAGGCAGATGAACGTACCCAGATGGAACAGGGGCAGGATGGCGAAGTTGCTCAGGACGTCGTCTTTGTCCTCGGGCATATGCTCGTGCTTATAGTCCAGCATGGCGTCGCCGAATTTGACCTGGCACTCCACAGTGGTAAAAAAGTTGCGCTCCGAGAGCATGACGGCCTTGCTGCGGCCGGTGGTGCCGGAAGTGAACATCAGCACCATCAAATCATCATGGCCCACGCAGTCAACAAGCTCTGCAGGCGCGCTGTCCTTGAAGGCGTCCATCGGGCGGAGTTTATCGCCGTAGGCGGCCTCGATGTCGGGGCGGCAGCCATAGTCGATGCCGTCGTTGACGATGAGGGAAGGCTCGGCAAGGCCCAGCTCATATTCCAGCTCGGGCCAGGTCTTTTTCTGGTTGATGGTCACGACAACGGCCCCGGCGAGGATCGCGCCGAAGCTGTTGACACCGTACTCATAGCAGTTGCGGCTCATGATGCCGACACGCTTGCCCTTGATGTCGGGGATATTCTCCTTAAAATAAGTAACGGCCCTGCGGATGTCCTGCACATACTGGGCGTAGGTCTTTTCCACCACAGTCTTGCCATCGGCGGCCACATAGCGGAAAGCCACCCGGTCGGGGTACTGCTTCGCCATGACGTCCGTGATGAGCTCATATACAGTATTTATCATTTTTGTCGCTCCTTGCTGTTTTTCTTTATTGCAGCGAAACGCCGGCATTTGACATATTCTGCCTCAGAGTAATAATACCTGTTTCGGCAGAGAAATGCAACTACGCGGCGTATCCTTTTCACTGTTTCTTCTTACTTGTTACTTGCGCAGCAGCTTACCCAGAGCGTTGCGGGGCAGGGGCTCAACGGTAAACTCCACGGCACTGATGCGCTTATACAGCGGCAGGCTGCGGTTCACCTCGATGACGAAGACTCTGACCTCTTCCTGCTTATCCTCAGGGCAGTAGATGACGGCACAAATTTTCTGGCCCTTCTCCTTCACGATGCACTCGGTGATGGCCGGGCAGAGGGCCAGCTTCTTTTCCAGCTCTTCGGGGCTGACGTTCTCGCCGCTGGCGAGGATGATAAGGTTCTTCTTGCGGCCGGTGATGTAATAGAAGCCTTCCTCATCCATCCGGGCCAGGTCGCCGGTGTGGAACCAGCCGTCGGCGTCGATGACCTCTTCCGTGGCCTCGGGGTCCTTGTAGTAGCCCAGCATCACGCAGTCGCCCTTGATGCAGATCTCGCCGGTCTCGTCCAGCTTATACTGAACGTGGTCGTCGGGCTTGCCCACGGCACTCATGTGCTTTTCGACCTGCGTAAAGTTCAGGATGCCGTCGCCGAAGGTCTCGGTCATTCCGTAGCACTGGTTGACGACGAAGCCGTTCTGGGCCAGCTCCAGCAGCATCTTGGGGTCGAGGGCAGCGGAAGAGCAGCACAGGTCCCACAGGCCGTTCAGACGGCTGACGCGGCCACGCTTCATGTCATTGTAGATGGTCTCCACCAGCATGGGGGCCGAGGCCATAACGTCGCTGTGCATCAGGCCCAGGTCGCGGTAGAAGTCGCGGATATCGCCGCAGAGGTTCAGAGCCCATCCGGCAGGCGGGTAGGACATAACGCAGACGAAGCAGGCCATGTGGAAGAGGGGCAGCAGGGTCATATGGCTCAGCGGCAGCTTCTGGCCTGCCGGGAGGCGGTTGGTGATCCAGTTCTCTGCCACCTCCGAATAGGTGTGCAGGCTGGCGCACATATTCCGCTCCGAGAGCATGACGCCCTTGCTGCGTCCGGTGGTGCCGGAGGTGAACATCAGCATCATCAAATCATCGTGGCCCACGCAGTTGGTCAGCTCGCCGGGGGCAGTCTCTTTATAGCAGTCCATGGGGCGGAGCTTCGGGCCGTAGGCGGCTTCCAGCTCGGCGCGGCAGCCGTAGTCGATGCCGTCGTTCAGGATGAGGACGGGCTCCACGAGGCCCAGCTCATATTCCAGCTCCTCCCAGGTCTTTTTCTGGTTCAGGGTCACGAGAACGCCGCCGGCGAGGATGATGCCGTAGGACGCCACGCAGAATTCATAGCAGTTCCGGCTCAGCAGAACGATGCGCTGGCCCTTGATGTCCGGCACTTCGGCCTTGAGATAGGCCGTCATCCGGCGGATGTCCTGCGCATACTCGCGATACTTCTTCTCCACGACGGTCTTGCCGTCCTCGGCCACATAGCGGATGGCCACATTATCAGGAAACTCCTGCTCCATGCAGCGGGTCACCATGTCGTATACGCCTGCGGGTACTTTGATGTATTCAGCCATCGGTTTTTCTCCTTTTTTGTCAAATTTTCAGCTCTGCACTTTTTTCATTCACCTTCCAGAGTCATTCCGAATCTCTGGCAGTTCGAGGAAAACTTTGGCACGGCTCCTTATGGCAACAGTATACCGCAAGCAGAGCGCAAACGCAAGATTTAATTGCACAAATATGCAACTTGAGCTTGCATTCGATTTGTGCAGGCAGATGTAATTCTTTCCTTTTGTTGCGATGCGCGAAAAGCTGTGATACACTTTTTTTCGTCAGGACGAAACTTCACCCGGAGGTCGAGTCCTTATCAAATTGACAGCAAGCCCAAAAAGCATTATACTGTTTATATCATTTAGCAAAAAAGCTCCCCGCCGAGCTTCATATTTTTATTTATCGCGCCTAAAACACGGCCTTCCGGGGCCTCCGGGACGAATGGCGCACAAGGAGGACCCTTTTCATGGAAGGCACCAAGCCCCGCACTGTAAGCAGCCTTGGCATGTTCGACCTGCTGAAAGGCATCGGAATGCTGGCCATCGTCTTTGCCCACACGGCAGAGCTTTACCCCCTCGGCACCAACGACGTCACCCCTTTCGCGTTCGCGCTGTTCGCTTACCGCGAAGCGCTGATGGCCGCCTTTTTTATTGCCAGCGGCTACGGCTTCCGCAAGCGCTCCATCCACAAATGCATCGAGCAGCAGCTCAAGACCCTGCTCAAGCCTTACCTTTATACTGCGCTGGCCACCACGGTGCTCCACGCTTTCCTTCACCACGCAGCTTTCGGCTCGTGGGATGCTGCCATCTCAGAATCGGCTAAGGTCTTAGGCGGTTTCCTGTTGGGCCTGCCCCACACGGCCACTTACTTCGGGCATCAGTTTTTCTCCTGCGGACCCATGTGGTACTTAGTGGCTCTGATGCTGGCGTGGGTGCTTCTGGACGTGCTGCTCGAGATCTTCCCCGAGCGGTACATAACCCCCGCAATCGTCGGCGTCACCCTGCTTGGCTGGGGCGTCACGCTGGTGTGGGAGGCTCCTTTCTGCATCGCACAGGGCATGGTGTCGCTGCCCTACCTTTACATCGGCTATCTGGCCAAGAAGCGCCGTCTTTTTGAAACTCCCCTCTCCGGCAGAGCCAAGGCCGGCCTCATCGCGTCCGCGCTGGGCGTCGTCGCGGGCGTTTTGCTGACCCAGAGCACCGACTGCGTTTCTCTGGGTGAGTGGACGATGGGGCCGCTGAGCATCCTGCTGGATGGCGCAGTGGGCTACGGCATCATCCGGCTCTTTTTGAAATGGCAGCGCCGAGTGGACGGCCCCATCTCCCATGCCATCGAGTGGGTGGGCCGGCGCTCGCTCTTCATCTTCTGCATCCACACTGTGGAGCTGACGGCCATCCCGTGGTATCTGATGGCTGCAAAGTATGCTGACCATCCGGTGCAGGGGATGCTGCTGCAGTTCGTGTTCTCGCTTGTGTCCATCTTCGCCGTCACCGAACTTCTGATGCGCCGCAAAGAGCTTGGCCGGAAGCTTCGGGGCGGAAAGCCTGCGGACAAGCCCCGGCAGTGGAGCAAGACCCGCCGCTATGCGGCAAAACACTGAAATTCCTGCGCTTTGGTATCCAGCCATTTTGAGGGTAGACTATAGTTACTTTTGATGCATGGGCTTGCAGCGCGGGTTGTACGCCTTGCGATAAATTGGAGGAGGCCCCGGTAATGATGAATGAAACTCCTGAAGCGGCTCTGCGCAGCCGCATTGCGGACCTTGAACAACAGCTCAAACTTGCAGACGAAGGCACTTCGCGGCTGGCCCAGCGCTGCCTTGAGCTGGAAAAACAGCTGCAGACCTTCTATGCTGCCCACCCCCAGAGAGAGAGGCAGACCGACTCGCCTGCTCTGGTGCAGCCGCTGCTTTACTATGATGCCGGGTTCGGCTTTTCCCAGAAAGACACCGTCAAGGCCCCGGACTACGAATACGACGAGCTGAACGGCATGGTGACAGCGACCTTCGAGCTGCCGGAGACCGCGTTCAATCTCCGTCTCGACCCCGGTGAACTGCCTTGCTGCATCACCGATTTCGTCTTCTCGGATGACCGCATCCTCTGCCGCCCGGTGAACGGTGTGCCGCTCCACGGCGACGGCATCCTGTTCCTCAACAACGACCCGAATTTCATGCTGGAAGGTCTGAACCGTTTCCCCGCCGGGATGAAGCTGGGCGTGAGCTACTGCTACTTCCCGCTGGAGCCGCTGGCTGACGACCCATTGTTCGCCGCCGTTCTCGAGGGCGTACAGTATTTCCAGAAGACCCGCGTCTGCGAGCAGAAGCACCTCGACCAGCTGGAAAAGACTACGGCTGACCAGAAGCAGACCATCGAGGCCCTGCAGAAGAATCTCTCCGAGCTGCATCAGGCCAACGCCGAGCTGAGCGCCCGGAGCAAAGCCTACGAGAGCTCGCTGGAAAACATCCTCTCTTCCAGCAGCTGGAAACTCACGCTGCCCCTGCGCCGCCTGCTGGGGCTGTTCCATCGCAGCCATTGAGCCTGCCTGCGGAGAGGAGGATACGATGTACAGCAGTTATACCACTCTGCAGCGGGCTCAGCTCGCCAAACAGGAATATCTCGACACCCAGGAAGTTTTTCTCGGCGTCTATGCGCCGGGACGGAACGCCTCCCTGAAAGCTTCCCTGCAGGACCAGCTCCACCGCAAATTTTTATTGACGGACAGCCTCCGCCCCGAAACCCTTGGCAGCGCCGTCGGTGTGCTTCTGGTCAGGGAAGACCTTTTCCTGATGTCCACGGCCCTTTCCTGCTTTGCGGACGCACTGCGCAGCGGCGCAGACTACGTCACCAGCGACGCCGTCTTCGGCTACTCAGGCGTCACCACCCTCTACCACAGTCAGGGCTTTGCAGCCTGCCCGGGCTGCGCCCTCGTCTCCCGGGAGCTGCTGCGCCGCTGTCAGGCGGAAGCCCGCGACCCGGAAAATCCCGTCGAACTGCTGACGCTGGCGGCGAAGCTCCGCCGCAGCCACGTCTGTCTCCCGCTGGCGCTGGCCCACTATGAGCGGGACATCTGCGCCGAAGACGTCTGGTCTGTAAAGGGGAAGCGCGTCTTTATCATGAGCCACCTGCTGGACATGACCGGTGCGCCCATCGTGCTGGTGAGCGCCGTGCCGGTGCTGCGCAGCATGGGCTACGAAGTGGTCGTCCTCGGCCCTGAGGACGGCGGCTCCATGCCGCTCTTCCTCGAGGCGGGAGCTACCGTCATCACCCGCAAGGGCTGTGTTCAGTCTCCCCTGCTCTGGGGGCTGGCCCTCTGCGCCGACCTCGTTCTAGCCAACACCGTCGTGGAGGCCCGGGCCGTCCGCGCCCTGAGCGGTGCGCGGGTGCCGGTGCTCTGGTGGCTCCACGATGCCTTTGCAGGCTACCCCCACATCGCCCACCAGATCCCCAGAGAGCTGGGCGAAAACATCCGGCTCTACTCCGTCGGCAGCCACGCCGCCAACGCCATGCACTCGGTGCGGCCGGAGTTCAACATCCGGCCCCTCATCTACGGCCTGCCGGACTACGCCGCCGAGAAGTTCTCCCACTACGATTTGAGCTATGCGGGCGGGCGGCCTCTGTTCGCCACCGTGGGTTCCTTCGAGAACCGGAAAGGCCAGGACATCTTCTGCAAAGCCATCCGGCTGCTGCCGCCTGAGACCATGAAGAAGGCATCCTTCCTCTTCGTGGGCAAGGCCGCAGAGGCTGAGATGATGGACGCCGTGCGGAGCCTGACCGCTGACTGCCCCGACAACGTCTTTTACGTCAAGCGGCTCACCCGCGACGAGATCAAGAGCCTGATGGCCCAGTGTACCTGCCTCGTCTGCGCCTCCCGCGACGACCCCATGCCTACTTTCGTCACTGAGGGCCTCATCTTCGGCAAGCCCGCCATCGTGTCGGAGCACACCGGCACCGCCGGGCTCATCACCGAGGGCGTGGACGGTTTCGTCTACGAGGACGATGACCCCGAAAAGCTGGCCGAGCGGCTGGCCTGGGCCATCGAGCACCCGGAAAAGCTGGCTGCCATGCGCCCCGCCTGCCGTGAGCTTTACGAGAGCCATTACTCCAAACAGGCGTTTTCCGACAGTTTACAACAGGCTGTAAAGGAGCTCACCGGCGAGTAAGCTCCCCGTTCTTTATCATTCTGCCGAAACTGAGGCAAAAAATTTGGCAGTTGTTCACAAACACACCTCCGGACTGTGATATACTCTCCTAAGAGTTTATCCCAGTCCGTTTTTTGTTGAAATTTGAAAGGAGTCCCCGCATGAGTTCGTCTGCCTCCCCCGCTCCTTCGCGCCGAAAGACCCTGCTCTCGCTGGGCGTTCTGGCCCTGCTGACCGGCATCGTGGTGTTCATCTTCCGGGAGCACTGGGCCGAGATCTCCGAGGCGCTGAGCCGGCTCACCCTCGGGCAGGGGCTTCTGGCGCTGGCCGTGGGCCTGAGCTACCCGCTTCTCGAGGGCGTATCCAGCTGGCTCATCGTCCGCAGCCGCCTGTCCCATTTCCCGCTGCGGCAGGGTATCGACAATGCATGGATGGGGACCTTCGGCAATGTGGTGGGCCTCGGCGCAGGGTCGGTGCCGTTTCAGACGTGGTATCTCCACCGGCGCGGACTGGACGTCGGCCCCGGCGTGGGGCTGATGACCCTGCAATACGTCTTCCACAAGACATCCGTCCTGCTTTACGCCACCGTGTTGCTTCTGGCAGGCCGCCCCTGGATGGCGGCCCACTCCGACGGTGTGCTGCGGTATCTGCCCGGGGCCTACGCTGTTGTGGCGGGCGTCATCGTGGGGCTCATCGCCCTCTGCGCCCTGCCGGTGGTGCAGCGTCTGGCCCGGTGGCTGCTGCATTTTCTGCCCGACACGGGCCGCTGGGCCGAGCGCCGGGAAAGCTGGCTCAAGCAGCTGGACACCCTGAGCACCGAGAGCCGCCATCTGCTGGCAGACAAGCCCCGCTGTGCCGCCATTCTGGGCGTGCATCTCGTAAAGCTGTTCCTGCTCTTCTGCCTGCCGTGGATGGGGCTGCGGTTCATGGGGCTGGATACAGGACTGGCCTTCTGGCAGGTGCAGCTTCTCACGTCGCTGACCCTCTTTGTCTCCAATGCCCTGCCCAACGTGGCGGGCATGGGTTCGGTGGAGACGGCCTTCCTGCTGGTGTACAGCAGCTTCCTCCCCGATGCTTCGTCCATGAGCCTGCTGATGTTCTACCGGCTGGCCAGCTATTACGCCGTCTTTGCGGCAAGTGCCGTCGGCTTTGCGCTGGCGCAGCGGCGGCTGAACCGCGGATGACTTTGTGAATGTCGTCATCACCCGCGATGTCGAGGCCGACAAGCAGGGCGACATGACCTATGTTCTCGAGTTCACCACCGAGGACGGCAGCACCCAGAGCTTCGAGACCCTGCACTACGAAACCACTCCCATCTCTCTGAAGAGCGTGGACGCAGCTGCTGGCGCTACCCCCATCGCATTCGCTGCTCCTGAGCAGTAAAAATCGGCTCATAACGAAGAAAACGGCAGGTTCATTGAACCTGCCGTTTTCTTATTCTATCAAATTCAGCCCTTCATGGGGACAAAGCCCACGAGGTCCTTCACGACCTCGCCGCCGATGATGAGGCCCACGACCGACGGGACAAAGGCGTTCGAGCCGGGGACGGAGCGGCGGATGGTACACTTGCGCTGGGTACCCGGAGGGCAGATGCAGTGGTGTTTGCAGCTGATGGAGTCATCCTCGATGGGAGTCATGACAGGCTCCCTGGAGTAAACGACTTTCAGGTGCTTGATGCGGCGCTTGCGGCACTCGGTGCGCATGACCTTGGCCAGCGGGCAGACGGAAGTCTTATAAATATCCGTGACCTCGAAGCGGGTAGGGTCCATCTTGTTGCCTGCACCCATGGAGCAGATGATGGGGACGCCAGCCTCCTTGCACTTCATGACCAGCGCAATTTTACCGGTGACAGTGTCGATGGCGTCCACCACGTAGTCGAACTGGCTGAAATCGAAGCTGTCCTGCGTCTCAGGGCCAAAGAAGGTCTTGTAGGTGGTGACCTTGATGTTGGGGTCGATGTCGTGGACGCGCTCTTCGGCCACATCCACCTTGAACCTGCCCACCGTCTTGCGGGTGGCGATGATCTGGCGGTTCAGGTTGGTGAGGCAGACTTTGTCGTCGTCGATCAGGTCGAGAGCCCCCACGCCGCTGCGGGCCAGCGCCTCGACGGTGTAGCCGCCCACGCCGCCCACGCCGAACACGGCTACGCGGGAATCGTGCAGTTTGGTCATTGCTTCCGCGCCCAGCAGCAGCTGGGTGCGGGAATACTGGTCTTGCATATCATTTCTCCTTTAGGTTCTGCTTTTTACATTCACGGGCTTGCCCTTATCCCTTCGCCACCTGTGTAATGGTGCCGCCTCCGAGGACGACATCGCCCTGATACAGCACGACGGCCTGCCCCGGGGTGGGGGCGCGCTGAGGCTGGTCAAATTCCAGACGGAAGCTGTCCGGCCCTGCCGGGTAGACGGTGGCAGGCTGTTCGGTCTGATGATAACGGGTGCGGGCCGTCACCCGCAGGGGGCCTTTCAGCTCCGGGATGGCGATCCAGTTCACTTCGTTCGCATAGACGATGGTATCGAACAGCTCCGACTCCGGGCCGACCGTGACGGTGTTGGCCTGCATATCCTTGGCGCAGACGTAGACCGGTGCGCCCATGGCGAGGCCCAGGCCCTTCCGCTGGCCGATGGTGTACCGCACAGCGCCGCTGTGGGTGCCTACCTTTTTGCCGCCGACGTCGAGGAAATCGCCCGCCGGGTAGTGCTTGCCGGTGAAATCCTCCATAAAGCGGGCGTAGTCGCCGTCCGGCACGAAGCAGATGTCCTGACTGTCATGCTTGCGGGCGTTCACGAAGTGCTGCTGCTCGGCGATGGCGCGCACTTCGCTCTTGTGCAGACCACCCAGCGGCAGGCGGACATGAGCCAGCTGCTCCTGCGTGAGGTTGTAGAGCACATAGCTCTGGTCTTTGTTCTCGTCCAGACCCTTTTTGAGCAGCCAACGGCCCGTGGCCTCGTCCTGCTCCACCCGGGCATAATGGCCCGTGACCACATGATCCAGTCCGTGCGCTTCTGCCCAGCGAAGCAGGTGATCGAACTTCATATATCTGTTGCAGTCGATGCAGGGATTGGGCGTACCGCCGGCCTCGTAGACCCGGATGAATTTGTCGATGATCTTTTCCTGAAAGTCTGCCGTAAAATCCAGCACCTCGTAGGGAATATCCATCGCATAGGCCACCTCGGCGGCGTCCTCAATGTCCCGCTCCGAGCAGCAGGTGTGCAGACCCTCGGTGTTCACGGCCTCGTTGCGGGTGAGGCGCATGGTGACGCCGGTGCAGTCGAAACCGTCCCTCTGCATGAGCCATGCCGCCACCGAGCTGTCTACACCGCCGCTCATGGCGATGAGCGCCCCGGGGCGGCGGGAAGTGTTCTGTGTTTCTGTCATTCTGTTCCTCTTCTGATATAACATACTAAAACAGTAGTATAATACTACCGCAGCTTCTTTCTCTTGTCAAGACGCAGAAAATTTGGCCGCAAAGGCCAGAAGTTCCGCTTTTTTGTTGGGCAGCCGCCCGGTGATGACCTCTTCCAGCAGCGCTTCCAGTGCGCGGCGCAGGCCCGGCCCGGGCGCAACGCCCGCCGCCATCAGATCGCGGCCATTCACGGCCAGCTGGGAGACGCGGCAGCAGGCGCTTTGGGCGGTCAGCGTCTCGGCCTCTTTTTGCAGGGCGGTAAATTCATCTTTTCTTTCCGGTTGAAGAGCGCTCCAAAGGGCAGTCAGCTGCTGCACGGTGTGGAGGCCGTATTTGCCCAACAGGCGCTTAGCCTGTAAGCTGTCTCTTATACACATCTGACGCTGCCGACGAAGCTAGAAGTG
>ENA-UAML01000293-UAML01000293.1-human-gut-metagenome-genome-assembly--contig:-NODE-293-length-17235-cov-4.022352_pt1 | contig 17235 bp, 13 predicted proteins | sample MGYA00244211_ERZ654495 | MGnify/ENA primary metagenome ERZ654495 (study PRJEB26926, sample SAMN06164685) | human gut metagenome | biome: ENVO:00009003; feature: ENVO:2100002; material: ENVO:00002003... | reverse complement strand
GAACACGGATGTCGCTACCCGCAGAGTTCGGGTTCAGGCCAAGATCGGACGCCATAATCGCTTTTTCAACGGCCGGAGACATTGAACGATCAAACACGTTGATTTTCAGAGTACGGGAATCTTCTACCGTTACGCTTGCCAGCTGACGCAGCGGCGTCGGCGTGCCGTAATATTCCACGACAATGCCATCCAGCAGGCTGGGAGAAGCACGACCCGTGCGTATTTTGCTGATTTGGGTTTTGAACGCTTCTACGCATTTGTCCATGCGTACTTCAGCATCTTTTCTGATATCGCTAATCACGTTACGAATCCTTGAAAACTTGTCTCAGTCAGACCAGACAGTCACACACAGTGGAAGTGTGCTAAGTATAGCCCTGATTAAACATATTACGGGTAATCGTCTGGATTATTAGGCTATTTTATTTGCCATTTTGGCCCCGGGTAGTGCTCGCCATCCTCACGTACTTGTGTACGCACCGGTTGCTGCGCGCTGGCCGTGACCAAACTGCCTGCAACAATAACGCCTTATAACCAGACTTACGCCCCCGCGATACTTATGCGGAATCTTACCCTTATTTATCCATCACGGGAATTATTCCGTGATTAAAGTCCCTTCTTTTTCACCCATTACCACACGGCGCAGCGCACCCGGTTTGTTCATGTTGAAAACACGAATCGGTAATTTATGGTCACGAGCCAGCGTGAAGGCCGCCAGGTCCATGACTTTCAGCTCTTTTTCCAGCACTTCGCTGTAAGTCAGTTGCTCGTACATGGTTGCAGTTGGATCTTTCGCCGGATCAGCAGTAAACACGCCGTCAACTTTGGTTGCTTTCAGCACCACATCGGCTTCAATTTCGATACCACGCAGGCAAGCTGCTGAGTCGGTGGTAAAGAACGGGTTACCTGTACCGGCGGAGAGGATCACCACACGGTTGTTGCGCAACAGGCTGATAGCTTCTGCCCAGCTGTAGCTGTCGCACACGCCATTCAATGGAATAGCGGACATCAGACGAGCGTTCACATAGGCGCGGTGCAGTGCATCACGCATTGCCAGGCCGTTCATTACGGTCGCCAGCATCCCCATGTGGTCGCCCACAACGCGGTTCATACCCGCTTTCGCCAGACCAGCGCCACGGAACAGGTTACCCCCACCAATCACCACACCAACCTGAATACCCAGTTCAACCAGTTCTTTGATTTCCTGAGCCATACGATCCAGTATGCTTGCATCAATACCGAAGCCTTCAGTGCCCTGCAGAGCTTCGCCACTCAACTTAAGCAGAATGCGTTTATAGACGGGTTTTGCATTGGTAGCCATGTTTCTTTCCTGAGACTGTCAACGATTGAAATGAATTAATACTAGCGACATTGTACGTCGCTTTTCAGCGCAGCCCCACAAGGGTTAGCTGAATTTACAAGATGGGCACAAAAAGAAGCCGCCCTCAGGCGGCTCCTTTTCGATAATTAAGACTGCTTGGACATCGCAGCAACTTCTGCTGCAAAGTCAGTCTCAACTTTCTCGATGCCTTCACCCACTTCGAAGCGGATGAAGCCAGTCACTTCAGCGTTATGCTCTTTCAGCAGCTGACCAACAGTTTTGCTTGGTTCCATAACGAACGGCTGACCGGTCAGAGAAACTTCGCCGGTGAATTTCTTCATGCGGCCTTCAACCATTTTCTCTGCGATTTCTTTCGGCTTACCAGACTGCATCGCGATATCCAGCTGTACCTGGTATTCTTTTTCTACCACTTCAGCGGATACGTCTTCTGGTTTGATGAATTCTGGCTTGCTTGCAGCAACGTGCATAGCGATGTGTTTAACCAGCTCTTCGTCAGCGCCTTTAGCAGCAACCAGAACGCCGATACGCGCACCGTGCTGATAAGAACCCAGAACGTCGCCTTCCAGCGCAGCAACGCGGCGAATGTTGATGTTCTCACCAATTTTCGCTACCAGCGCAACACGTTCTTCTTCGAACTGTGCTTTCAGAACTTCAACGTCAGTGATTTTGCCAGCAACAGCTGCGTCCAGAACTTTGTCTGCGAACGCCTGGAAACCAGCGTCTTTTGCAACGAAGTCAGTCTGGCAGTTAACTTCCAGAATGATGCCGTAGTTGCCGTCGATTTTGGTTTTGATCACGCCGTCAGCAGCAACGTTGCCTGCTTTTTTCGCTGCTTTAATAGCACCGGACTTACGCATGTTTTCGATTGCCAGCTCGATGTCGCCGTTAGCTTCAGTCAGTGCTTTTTTGCAATCCATCATGCCTGCGCCAGTACGCTCACGCAGCTCTTTTACCAGGGATGCGGTAATTTCAGCCATTCTAAAATCCTCGGAGATGTGATCTGCCCGGCATTAAACCGCACAGATATAAAAGTGAAAAAGGGGGCCATATGCAGGCCCCCTAACCAAACGTGTACTACCTGGTCTATAAGGGCTCTCCCCCTTCATATTTCGCGCCGCAGATGCGTTATCTTCGCTCGCTCATCCCGGTCACTTACTGATGTAAGCTCCCGGGAATTCTCGAGCTTGCCGCCTTTCTGCAACTCGAACTATTTTGGGGGAGTTATCAAGCCTTATTACTCAGCTTCTACGAAGCTTTCTTCCGCCTGGGAAGCCAGATCCTGAGAACGGCCTTCACGTACGGTTGCAGCAACAGCGCCCAGGTACAGGGTCACAGCACGGATTGCGTCGTCGTTACCCGGGATAACGAAGTCAACACCGTCCGGATCAGAGTTGGTATCAACGATAGCAAATACCGGAATACCCAGGTTGTTTGCTTCTTTGATAGCAATGTGTTCGTGGTCAGCATCGATTACAAACAGAGCGTCCGGCAGACCGCCCATGTCTTTGATACCGCCCAGGCTGTTTTCCAGTTTCTCCAGCTCACGAGTGCGCATCAGCGCTTCTTTCTTGGTCAGCTTTTCGAAAGTACCGTCCTGAGACTGAGTTTCCAGGTCTTTCAGACGTTTGATGGACTGACGAACGGTTTTCCAGTTAGTCAGCATACCGCCCAGCCAGCGATGGTTCACGAAGAACTGGTCGCAGCTCAGAGCAGCGTCTTTCACCGCTTCGCTTGCAGCGCGTTTAGTACCAACGAAAAGGATTTTACCTTTGCGAGAAGCAATCTTGTTCAGTTCAGCCAGAGCTTCGTTGAACATCGGTACAGTTTTCTCAAGGTTGATGATGTGAACTTTGTTACGCGCACCGAAGATGAACGGCTTCATTTTCGGGTTCCAGTAACGGGTCTGGTGACCGAAGTGAACACCAGCCTTGAGCATGTCGCGCATGGAAACAGTTGCCATGATTAAAACCTCTATATAAAAGTTGGGGTTATGCCTCCACGTATCCCATATTACCGACCCCAAAGGGCACCCCGGAATATGTGCCGATACGTGTGTGTTGTTACACAAAGTGAGATTGTCGCTTCCGTCCAGTCTGTGTATACGAAATGGATCGGAAGTCCGGCGCGCTTTATACCACAAATACGTCATGGACACCAATAATTGTTGGCGCTGTGTACAGCATCAGACGTTGAATTTTCTATTATAGAAAACGTTCAGTGGCACGTTTGGCGAAATTCAGAATGATTCTCAATTTGCCCGGGTGTGATACCATTGACGGCACTTACATATATATTGTCGGTATCACCGACGCTGATGGACAGAATTAATGGCTATCTCAATCAAGACCCCAGAAGATATCGAAAAAATGCGCGTCGCTGGCCGACTGGCTGCCGAAGTGCTGGAGATGATCGAACCGTATGTTAAACCGGGCGTCAGCACCGGCGAGCTGGATCGCATCTGTAATGATTACATTGTTAATGAACAACACGCGGTTTCTGCCTGCCTCGGCTATCACGGCTATCCGAAATCCGTTTGCATCTCTATTAATGAAGTGGTGTGCCACGGTATCCCGGACGATGCGAAGCTGCTGAAAGATGGCGATATCGTTAACATTGATGTCACCGTAATCAAAGATGGTTTCCACGGCGATACCTCGAAAATGTTTATCGTCGGTAAGCCGACCATCATGGGCGAACGTCTGTGCCGCATCACGCAAGAAAGCCTGTACCTGGCGCTGCGCATGGTCAAACCAGGCATTAACCTGCGCGAAATCGGTGCGGCGATTCAGAAGTTTGTCGAAGCAGAAGGCTTCTCCGTCGTTCGTGAATATTGTGGACACGGTATTGGTCGCGGCTTCCATGAAGAACCGCAGGTGCTGCACTATGACTCCCGTGAAACCAACGTCGTACTGAAACCTGGGATGACGTTCACCATCGAGCCAATGGTCAACGCGGGTAAAAAAGAGATCCGCACCATGAAAGATGGCTGGACGGTAAAAACCAAAGATCGCAGCTTGTCTGCACAATATGAGCATACTATTGTGGTGACTGATAACGGCTGCGAAATTCTGACGCTACGCAAGGATGACACCATCCCGGCGATAATCTCGCACGACGAATAAGATGAAGCCGGCGAATGCCGGCTTTTTTAATGCGATAATTTAATCTTATGGGTGGCGCACAATGAATACCCTTCCAGAACAGTACGCAAATACCGCACTCCCCACCCTGCCCGGTCAACCGCAAAATCCATGCGTCTGGCCCCGTGATGAATTAACCGTCGGTGGGATAAAAGCCCATATCGATACTTTCCAGCGTTGGCTGGGTGATGCCTTTGACAATGGGATCTCTGCAGAACAGTTGATTGAGGCGCGCACCGAGTTTATCGACCAGCTCCTGCAACGATTATGGATTGAAGCGGGATTCAGCCAGATTGCCGACCTGGCATTGGTCGCCGTCGGTGGCTACGGTCGTGGCGAGCTGCATCCACTTTCTGACATCGATTTACTGATTTTAAGCCGTAAAAAGCTCCCGGACGATCAGGCGCAAAAAGTGGGCGAGCTGTTAACGCTGCTCTGGGATGTAAAGCTGGAAGTCGGTCATAGTGTGCGCACGCTTGAAGAGTGCATGCTGGAAGGGTTATCGGATTTAACCGTCGCCACCAATTTAATCGAATCCCGCTTATTAATTGGCGATGTTGCGCTCTTCCTCGAACTGCAAAAACATATTTTTAGCGAAGGATTCTGGCCTTCCGACAAGTTCTACGCGGCGAAAGTTGAAGAACAGAACCAGCGCCATCAGCGTTACCACGGCACCAGCTACAATCTTGAACCAGACATCAAAAGTAGCCCTGGCGGCTTGCGCGATATCCACACTCTGCAATGGGTGGCCCGCCGTCATTTTGGCGCAACATCGCTGGATGAAATGGTTGGGTTTGGCTTCTTAACCTCAGCGGAGCGGGCGGAATTAAACGAATGTCTGCATATACTGTGGCGTATTCGCTTTGCCCTGCATCTGGTCGTCAGCCGTTACGATAATCGTCTGTTATTCGATCGCCAACTTAGCGTCGCTCAGCGTCTGAATTACAGTGGTGAAGGCAACGAACCGGTCGAGCGGATGATGAAGGATTACTTCCGCGTTACACGCCGCGTCAGTGAACTCAACCAGATGCTGCTGCAACTGTTCGATGAAGCCATCCTCGCCCTTCCCGCCGACGAAAAACCACGTCCAATCGACGATGAGTTTCAGCTACGCGGTACGCTAATCGACCTGCGTGATGAAACACTATTTATGCGCCAGCCGGAAGCCATCTTGCGTATGTTCTACACCATGGTGCGCAACAGTGCGATCACCGGCATTTACTCCACCACGCTGCGCCAGTTACGCCATGCCCGTCGCCATCTGCAACAACCGCTGTGTAATATTCCGGAAGCACGAAAACTGTTTTTGAGCATTCTGCGTCACCCCGGAGCGGTGCGGCGCGGGCTATTGCCAATGCATCGCCATAGCGTGCTCGGCGCGTATATGCCGCAATGGTCGCATATCGTCGGGCAGATGCAGTTTGATCTGTTCCACGCCTACACGGTGGATGAACATACTATCCGCGTGATGCTGAAACTGGAGAGTTTTGCCAGTGAAGAAACGCGCCAGCGCCATCCGTTGTGTGTGGACGTCTGGCCGCGCCTGCCGTCAACTGAGCTGATTTTCATCGCCGCGCTGTTTCACGATATCGCCAAAGGACGCGGCGGCGACCACTCCATTCTCGGTGCTCAGGATGTAGTGCATTTTGCAGAACTCCACGGGCTGAACTCACGCGAAACACAGCTGGTTGCCTGGCTGGTTCGCCAGCACTTGCTGATGTCGGTGACAGCACAACGCCGCGATATTCAGGACCCTGAAGTCATCAAGCAGTTTGCCGAAGAAGTTCAAACGGAAAATCGTCTGCGCTATCTGGTATGCCTGACAGTGGCTGACATTTGCGCCACCAACGAAACGCTGTGGAATAGCTGGAAGCAAAGTCTGTTGCGCGAACTCTATTTTGCCACCGAAAAGCAGCTACGACGCGGAATGCAAAACACGCCGGATATGCGCGAACGGGTTCGCCATCACCAACTCCAGGCACTGGCACTACTGCGCATGGATAACATCGACGAAGAGGCGCTGCACCAAATTTGGTCACGCTGTCGTGCTAACTATTTTGTCCGCCATAGCCCAAATCAACTGGCCTGGCATGCCCGCCATTTATTACAGCATGATTTAAGCAAACCGCTGGTATTGCTTAGCCCGCAGGCTACGCGTGGAGGCACCGAGATTTTTATCTGGAGCCCGGACCGCCCCTATCTGTTTGCCGCCGTCTGTGCCGAATTAGACCGCCGCAATTTAAGTGTTCACGACGCACAAATTTTCACCACTCGCGACGGTATGGCGATGGATACCTTTATCGTGCTGGAACCCGATGGCAGCCCGCTGTCCGCAGATCGTCATGAGGTTATTCGGTTTGGTCTGGAGCAAGTACTGACGCAAAGTAGCTGGCAGCCACCGCAGCCCCGTCGCCAACCCGCCAAATTACGCCATTTTACTGTTGAAACCGAAGTAACGTTTTTGCCGACCCATACCGACCGCAAATCGTTCCTTGAGCTTATCGCGCTCGACCAGCCAGGACTGCTGGCGAGAGTCGGGAAAATTTTTGCCGATCTGGGAATTTCGCTTCATGGTGCCCGAATTACAACCATTGGCGAGCGAGTAGAAGATTTATTCATAATTGCCACCGCTGACCGGCGTGCACTTAATAACGAGTTGCAGCAGGAAGTGCATCAGCGGTTGACAGAGGCCCTCAATCCAAACGATAAAGGGTGATGTGTTTACTGATATGAAAAGAGTTTAACAATGCAGCAGTTACAGAACATTATTGAAACCGCTTTTGAACGCCGTGCCGAGATCACGCCAGCCAATGCAGACACCGTAACCCGCGAAGCGGTAAATCAGGTGATCGCCCTGCTGGATTCCGGCGCACTGCGTGTAGCGGAAAAAATTGACGGTCAGTGGGTGACGCATCAGTGGTTGAAAAAAGCGGTGCTGCTCTCTTTCCGTATTAATGATAATCAGGTGATCGAAGGGGCAGAAAGCCGCTACTTCGATAAAGTGCCGATGAAATTCGCCGACTACGACGAAGCGCGTTTTCAGAAAGAAGGCTTCCGCGTTGTGCCACCAGCGGCGGTACGTCAGGGTGCATTTATTGCCCGTAACACCGTGCTGATGCCGTCTTACGTCAACATCGGCGCATATGTTGATGAAGGCACGATGGTTGATACCTGGGCGACCGTCGGTTCTTGTGCGCAGATTGGTAAAAACGTCCACCTTTCCGGTGGCGTGGGCATCGGCGGCGTGCTGGAGCCGCTGCAGGCTAACCCGACCATTATTGAAGATAACTGCTTCATTGGCGCACGCTCCGAAGTGGTTGAAGGGGTGATTGTCGAAGAAGGTTCCGTCATCTCTATGGGCGTATACATTGGTCAGAGCACCCGTATTTACGACCGTGAAACCGGCGAAATCCACTACGGTCGCGTTCCGGCGGGGTCTGTGGTTGTTTCAGGTAATCTGCCGTCGAAAGATGGCAAATACAGCCTCTACTGTGCGGTTATCGTTAAGAAAGTTGACGCGAAAACTCGCGGCAAAGTCGGCATTAACGAACTGCTGCGTACCATCGATTAAGAGTACATATACGGGCAGCATAATGCTGCCCGTATGCTTTCTGGCTCAGAATAATTCGTCCTACTCATTCTTCTTCCCCCCTTTTTTAAATACTTTTTCATCTTGTTTCGGACTGTCATGTAATTCGCAAAACGAAGATAAATGTGTTAATCCATCCCATGGAATATCGCCACAATAAAGCAGGTAATTTTTTGATTTTTACGCCATGATAGAAGTCTGGAAGAAAAAGGCTTTCTGCGATCACAGTCGAGCCGGGCGGGCCAGGCCAAATGCTAAAATAAGCACAATTTACTGACTCATTTTGAGGTAACGCTATGTACGACAATCTGAAAAGTCTGGGTATTACCAATCCTGAAGAAATTGATCGTTACAGCCTCCGGCAGGAAGCCAACAACGATATTCTGAAAATCTATTTCCAGAAAGACAAAGGCGAGTTTTTCGCCAAGAGCGTTAAGTTTAAATATCCGCGTCAGCGTAAAACGGTCGTCGCTGATGGTGTGGGTCAGGGTTATAAAGAAGTCCAGGAAATCAGCCCGAATCTACGGTATATCATTGATGAGCTTGATCAAATCTGCCAGCGTGACCGCAGCGAAGTTGATCTTAAGCGTAAGATCCTCGACGACTTACGTCACCTGGAGTCAGTCGTAACCAATAAGATCAGCGAGATTGAAGCCGATCTGGAAAAACTAACGCGTAAATAATGCCGAACTGACGGTTAACTCGGACATTCCCCTCTACCCTTCGGGCTGAGGGGAATGAGCCAGCGCCGCCTCGACCTTAACGCATAACCTACCGCTCTTCATCCAGCTGCAACGCCACATACAGCAGCAACCTGTCATCAAAATTACCCAAATCAAGCCCGGTCAGTTCCGATATACGATTAAGCCGATACTCCAGAGTATTACGATGAATAAACAGCGCCTTTGACGTAGCCAGCGGTTGCACATTGTGGCGAAACCACGCCGCCAGCGTTCGTCGCAGCAAGCCATTATTGTCCATCGCTTTCAGCCGCGCCAGCGGTCGCGCCAGTTCATTGGCCTGCCAGTCGCCACGCAAACTGTCGAGTAACACAGGTAACATCAGATCCTGATAAAAATAGCAGCGACTTTCTGGCATCCGCTGTTTACCCACCACCATCGTCGTTTTCGCCGTACGATAGGATCGGGCAATACTGCCAGGACCGGTAAAATAGTTGCCCAGCGAAACGCGAAAACGCAGCTGGCCATACTCTTTCATGCGGGTAATCAGTTGTTCAACTCGCTTACGATGATCTTCTGCATCCCAGCGCCCAAAAGAGTTCAACGCCGGTTTCAACACCACCATTTCGGTCAGCGAGACAATCGCCACCAGATTATTACGCTCGGGCGTAGTCAGCGCATTTTGCAGTTGTTGTAACTCCGCCATTGCGCTGTCCACGCCAAGCTGACCGCTGTCGACCTCAACAATAGCCACTACTCGCGGTTGATTGAGATCGATCCCCAGCCGTTGCGCCCATTCAGTAAGTGCGGGAGTATTCTCCTCAGCCTGAATCAGGTTCATCACCAGTTCTTCCCGCAAACGGCTATCCTGCGCCAACAGGTGCATCAACCGCGACTGTTCCAGCATCATTTCAGCCGTCATGCAGACCAGTTCGCCATATTTACGCAGATTCTCTGGTTCACCTGTCAGGCCAATTACGCCGACAATTTCACCTTCCAGCCGTAACGGTAGATTAATCCCCTGCCGCACACCGTGCAGATGGCGTGCCACCGCGTCATCGATATCGACGACTCGTCCCTGTGAAAGTACCAGCAATGCACCTTCGTGCAATTCACCAATACGCTCACGATCGCCGCTGCCGATAATTCGCCCGCGGGCATCCATTACGTTGATATTGGTATCGATGATGCGCATGGTACGTGCCACGATATCCTGCGCCATTTTGGTATCAAGATGCCAGCCAGCCATAAGTCCTCCGTTATGCACGGCTTAGCATAAGGAAGTACGTAACGTACGGCATTGTGCAAATGCCTAAAGGATGATGAAGATGTATGGAGTTGTGGTGAAGTTCACAGATTGTAAGGAGAACCCCTTCCCGTTTTCAGGAAGGGGTTGAGGGAGATTACTGCATTAACAGGTAGATGGTGCTGTCGCCGCGCTGAATGTTCAGTGCCAGCACAGACGGTTTGCTGTCGAGAACTTTACGCAGTTCAGCGATGTTTTTCACTGCCTGCTGGTTCGCGCCAATAATCACATCACCTTTCTTCAGGCCGATCTGCGCAGCCGGAGTGCCCGTTTTCACGTTGTTCACTACCACGCCCTGATCTTTGCCTTTGTTGCTCATCTCAGCACCTTCAATGCCGTTGAAGATGGAGCTGGAATCAACCTGATTCTGGCTGCTCTGCTGCAGTTCCAGATTCACGTTGACCTGCTTACCGTCGCGCAGCAAGCCCAGGGTCAGTTTGCTGCCCACCGGCATAGTACCCACCTGAGCACGCAGTGCGGCAAAGCTGCTGATTGGCTTACCGTTCAGTGAGGTGATCACATCACCCGCTTTAATGCCCGCTTTTGCAGCGGAGGAATTAGGCAGAACCTGGCTTACGAAAGCACCGCGCTGGGCGTCAACTTTCATCGCTTTCGCCAGTTCGGAATTCAGCTCAGTCCCCATAATACCCAGCTCACCGCGTTTCACCTGGCCGTATTCCACCATCTGCGAGGTCAGGTTTTTCACCATGTTGCTCGGGATAGCAAAACCGATACCGATGTTGCCGCCGTCCGGTGCGAGGATCGCGGTGTTGATACCGATCAGTTCGCCGTTCAGGTTAACCAGCGCACCACCGGAGTTACCACGGTTGATCGCTGCATCGGTCTGGATGAAGTTTTCGTAGTTTTCGGCATTCAGGCCGCTACGCCCCAGCGCAGAGACAATCCCGGAAGTTACCGTCTCTCCCAGGCCAAACGGGTTACCAATCGCTACGGTGTAATCACCCACGCGCAGTGCATCAGAATCCGCCATCTTAATTGCGGTCAGGTTTTTCGGGTTCTGGATCTGAATCAGCGCGATATCAGAGCGCGGATCTTTGCCAACCATCTTCGCGTCGAACTTACGACCATCGCTCAGCTGGACTTTAATCACCGTCGCGTTATCAACAACGTGGTTGTTGGTGACGACATAGCCTTTATCGGCATCAATGATGACGCCGGAACCCAGCGCCATGAATTTCTGTTGCTGGCCGCCGCCATTACCGCCCTGGCCCCCCTGGCAGAACGGAGAGCTCTGGAACGGTGAACCTTCCTGGCAGAACGGAGAATCATCACCGAAGAACTGCTGGAAATTACGCGGCATACTCGGCGTATTAACGGTTGTGCTACCTTCTACGTTAATGCTGACCACTGAAGGCATCACCTTTTCGAGCATCGGTGCAAGGCTTGGCATCTGCTGGGCTGTCGTTGCTGAAGAAGTCTCAGCCGCCGTTGCAGAGAGCGGAGATAACGCCAAACCTAAACTCAGAGCCAGTGCACTCAGTGCTAATGTGGTTTTTTTCATGTATTTCAGTCTCGATTAACAGATAACGCAAAATTGCTGTGTTCTTCAGATTCGTTTTATAGCGCGAAGTTCCGAACTAAAGTTTCTGCAAAAGGTAAAAATTTATTGTTCGTCTTTACAAAAGCCTGGTTATTGTTCTACGGCCATCAGACGTCGGTATTCATCCCACGCATAGAGGTCGGTCATACCGCTGATATAATCCTGCAGCAGACGGCAACGGTAATAATATTCCCATAGCGGAAACTCAGGAGAATCTGACGGTAATTTACTGACAGCCTCGACATAGGCCAGCCGATGGCGCGTCGAGAGTTTGTGGAATAAGCGCGACTCAATAGGGAAACGTTTCACCCGTTCTTTTTCTACCAGTTCAGTAAAGTCTGATAACGACAGGCTTAATAAAGGACGATAAATCTCTAATAATCCGCTAATGACCCGATAGCCCTGCAATTCAAGCTGCTCGACATCCGGATGGCTAAACACATGTTTTACAGCGACATTTTTATATAGCTTAAGAAGATCGCTGCATTCGCTGGCATCTTCCAATAATGCATGATTAAACGTTCCGGCGAAAATCGCAGGCAGATTATCAATAAATCGTTGTGCCGCGTATGGTACCAGTTTATTTAGGGTGTTTACCCGTAAATACATAAAAAACTGATCTTCCGTACTGCGGCTTAAACTATTTGAGCGTGATTTTTCCCAGGCATTTTCAACCACTAGCGAAAAGAGCGAACCTTTCTCATGCTGACCCCACGCCTCGTGCAAATGATGATAAAGCTGCTCAACGGTAAATATTCTTTTCTCTACCGCATCTTCAAGGTCTGCCACACAATAGGAGATGTCGTCGGCAGCTTCCATAATCCACGTTAATGGAAAACGACTGTAAAGCGCCAAATTAAGTTCTTTACGCAACCGGGCAATATAGGCTTCTTCAGAAAGATAATAACCCGGCTTTTTCATTAAATAGTGATGTGTCTCAGGCGTTTCGCCACGCCACCACGCCGGACGGGTATATTTTAAAATACCGCCAACCTGTGCCCAGGTGAGATTCATCCGCATCAATGTATGCACCAGACGAATGCCTTGTGCATTCCCCTCAAAATAACATAAGTCCTGACGAATCTTGCGCCGCAGCTCGTTAAGCGGTTCTTCCCCGTCCCGTAAACGTAGTGCTGCCACGCTGCAGCGATCGTCAGTCAGAGGCTGGCTTTCGGCATCTTCCGGGTATAAACGCTGGCGAAACCAGTCATTTATCGCCGCTTCGCCAAAATGACCAAACGGCGGATTGCCGATATCGTGCATCAGGCATGACATCTCAACAATGCTTTCAAAGGGGCCGGTCAGTTCATCCAGGCCGTATGCTTCCAGTAATTTAAGCTCTTTCAGACGGCTTAGAATTTCTTTGGCGATGTAGCGCCCCACCTGCTGGACTTCCATCGAGTGGGTAAGACGCGTGCGCACGGCGGCATTGCGCTCCAGTGGAAAAACCTGGGTCTTTTGTTGCAGACGACGAATTGCCGGAGAGTTGATGATACGCCCGCGATCGCTCTCGAAGATCCGCAGGATCTCATGTTCGGTTTTAACGCCCTGCGGTGAACGGTAACGACGATGCCAGTTTATTTTTTTTCGGAAATCAATCTGTGCCATGTCCTCTCCCGCGTGAGAAATACGCTTCCCCGTAAGCGCATGGTAAACTATGCCTTCAAATCGGGCTTATCGCGAGTAAATCTATGAAAATCGGCATCATTGGTGCAATGGAAGAAGAAGTTACGCTGCTGCGTGACAAAATCGAAAACCGTCAAACTATCAGTCTCGGCGGTTGCGAAATCTATACCGGCCAACTGAATGGAACCGAGGTTGCGCTTCTGAAATCGGGCATCGGTAAAGTCGCTGCGGCGCTGGGTGCCACTCTGCTGTTGGAACACTGCAAGCCAGATGTGATTATTAACACCGGTTCTGCCGGTGGCCTGGCACCAACGTTGAAAGTGGGCGATATCGTTGTCTCGGACGAAGCACGTTATCACGACGCGGATGTCACGGCATTTGGTTATGAATACGGTCAGTTACCAGGCTGTCCGGCAGGCTTTAAAGCTGACGATAAACTGATCGCTGCCGCTGAGGCCTGCATTGCCGAACTGAATCTTAACGCTGTACGTGGCCTGATTGTTAGCGGCGACGCTTTCATCAACGGTTCTGTTGGTCTGGCGAAAATCCGCCACAACTTCCCACAGGCCATTGCTGTAGAGATGGAAGCGACGGCAATCGCCCATGTCTGCCACAATTTCAACGTCCCGTTTGTTGTCGTACGCGCCATCTCCGACGTGGCCGATCAACAGTCTCATCTTAGCTTCGATGAGTTCCTGGCTGTTGCCGCTAAACAGTCCAGCCTGATGGTTGAGTCACTGGTGCAGAAACTTGCACATGGCTAAGTCACTGTTCAGGGCGCTGGTCGCCCTGTCTTTTCTTGCGCCACTGTGGCTCAACGCCGCGCCGCGCGTCATCACGCTTTCTCCCGCCAACACTGAACTTGCCTTTGCTGCCGGGATCACGCCGGTTGGGGTCAGCAGCTATTCCGACTATCCTCCACAAGCGCAAAAGATTGAGCAGGTTTCCACCTGGCAGGGGATGAATCTGGAACGCATTGTCGCGCTGAAGCCCGATCTGGTGATTGCCTGGCGTGGAGGTAATGCCGAGCGGCAGGTTGACCAGCTGGCTTCGCTGGGAATAAAAGTGATGTGGGTCGATGCGACAAGCATTGAACAAATTGCCAATGCGTTACGTCAACTGGCCCCCTGGAGTCCGCAACCAGACAAGGCCGAACAAGCCGCGCAATCCCTGCTGGATCAGTACGCGCAATTGAAAGCGCAATATGCTGATAAACCTAAAAAACGTGTTTTTCTGCAATTCGGCATTAATCCGCCATTTACCAGTGGAAAAGAGTCGATTCAGAACCAGGTACTCGAAGTTTGTGGCGGAGAAAACATCTTTAAAGACAGCCGGGTTCCCTGGCCGCAAGTTAGCCGCGAACAGGTGTTAGCACGCTCGCCACAGGCGATTGTCATTACAGGCGGACCGGACCAAATTCCTAAAATCAAACAATACTGGGGTGAACAGCTCAAAATTCCCGTTATTCCTCTCACGAGTGACTGGTTTGAACGTGCAAGCCCACGTATTATCCTCGCTGCACAACAGCTCTGTAATGCGCTTTCACAGGTAGATTAGTGCCTGACCTTTTCAGGTGCTCAGTGGGGATTGAACAATGCTCGTCTATTGGCTGGATATAGTCGGCACAGCGGTATTTGCCATCTCCGGCGTTTTGTTAGCCGGAAAATTGCGTATGGACCCTTTTGGTGTTCTGGTACTGGGCGTGGTTACCGCAGTAGGCGGCGGAACAATTCGCGACATGGCGCTGGATCACGGCCCGGTATTTTGGGTGAAAGATCCCACCGATCTGGTCGTTGCAATGGTCACCAGCATGCTGACCATCGTGCTGGTGCGCCAGCCAAGACGCTTACCAAAATGGATGTTGCCGGTGCTGGACGCCGTTGGTCTGGCGGTGTTTGTCGGCATTGGCGTGAATAAAGCCTTTAATGCGGAAGCCGGTCCGTTAATCGCGGTTTGTATGGGCGTCATTACTGGCGTTGGCGGCGGGATCATTCGTGATGTACTGGCCCGCGAAATCCCCATGATTTTACGTACAGAAATCTACGCAACTGCCTGTATTATCGGCGGTATTGTCCACGCTACGGCTTATTACACATTTTCCGTACCACTGGAAACAGCCAGTATGATGGGCATGGTCGTGACGCTATTGATTCGGCTGGCGGCTATTCGTTGGCATCTTAAGCTACCGACGTTTGCGCTGGATGAGAATGGGCGTTGAAGAGAGAAGATGTGCCGGATAGTTTATCCGGCACATGAACAACAGATTAGATACTAAAGGAAGAACCGCAACCGCAGGTGCTTTTCGCGTTCGGGTTGGTCACGATGAAACGAGAACCTTCCAGACCTTCGGTATAATCAACGGAACCGCCGACCAGATATTGCAGGCTCATCGGATCAACCACCAGGCCAACGCCCTGTTTTTCGATGGTCATATCGCCTTCGTTCACCTGATCATCAAAGGTGAAACCATACTGGAAGCCGCTGCAACCGCCACCGGTGATATACACGCGTAATTTCAGATTCGGGTTATCTTCGTCAGCGATCAGGCTTTTAACTTTGTTGGCTGCTGCGTCGGTAAACTCCAGCGGCAGTGCTACGTCATCACTCATATTTTGCTCCAAACGACATCGGCAATTGGGCAAATTCTAACCCAATAATAATCGCCATTATCTAATACCCTGGTATTTCGTTCAAGTATTCTCGCTGGCTGATGCGGCCTTGCTTCGCGCCAGTTGCATAGCTTCCTGTTTTGCCAGCGTGCGCGCAAGAATCGCCGAGTATAGCGGTTTCCCGCCGGTAAATTGCGCTAATAGTGTTGCGCCAAGACCGGTAATAATCATTGGCAAAATGAGCTGGTAGTTATCGGTCATCTCCAGAACCAGAATGATCCCCGTTAACGGCGCGCGAATAGATGCCGCCAGTAATGCCCCCATTCCGGCAATAGCAAACGTCCCCGCCTCCAGGTGATATTGCGGAAACAGCTCAACGGCAACCATTCCGAAAGCGGTTCCCAGCACAGTACCCAGCGCCAGCATCGGGGCAAAAATACCGCCCGGCGCGCCGGAAGAGAAGCAGAGTAAGGTGGTAATGACCCGAGCGACGAAGATAAACACCAGCATTCCCATGCTGAAATTCCCCGCGGTAGCGATAGGAATCAGGTTAAAACCGCCGCCCGACGTTGCTGGTGCCACAAACCCCAGCAATCCACACAGACCGCCAATCGCACCACCCATCAGTACCCATTTGGTAATATTGCCGCCGTGCACACGGTGCAGCAAATCCTGCATCCCCAGCACCCATTTATTAAAAATAGGGCCGAAAATGCCAAAAATAATACCGAGGATCAGATAAAGCCACAGCGTATTAAGCGGCGCATCAGAAAGTTTACCGACGTCAATCAACGCAACTTCATGATTAAAAATCCGGTACATAATGGTCGACATAATGACGCCAATAAATACCGCTTTAATCGAAATTAACGTATAGCGAAACTGCGGACGCATCTCTTCGATAATAAACAAAATACCCGCCAGCGGCGCGTTAAAGGCCGCAGCCAGCCCCGCAGCAGCACCGGTTGCCAGCAGCGTATGGCGAGCTTCATCACCTTTCAGGCGGAAAATATCAAGCACCATGCGACCGATATTGCCGCCGATCTGCACGGTTGGTCCTTCGCGCCCTAGCACCATGCCTCCGCCGAGTGTCCCCAGCCCGCCAAAGAATTTCACCGGCAACACACGCCACCAGCGAACGGGACGTTGATCTTCCAGCGCCCCTTCAATTTCCGGGATCCCCGAACCACCTGCTTCCGGCGCGTATTTGCGCACCAAAAAGTAGCCGAACATCGCCAGCACCGCCGAACAGAGAAAAGCGACGGTTAACAGAAGCGGATAATTATCAGCAGTATGTACCAGCGCCCCCATACGTTGGTTCTGCAACCAGGCGACACCTTTGTCTGTCTCTTATACACATCTGACGCTGCCGACGAAGCTAGAAG
>ENA-UAML01000292-UAML01000292.1-human-gut-metagenome-genome-assembly--contig:-NODE-292-length-17238-cov-4.795321_pt1 | contig 17238 bp, 9 predicted proteins | sample MGYA00244211_ERZ654495 | MGnify/ENA primary metagenome ERZ654495 (study PRJEB26926, sample SAMN06164685) | human gut metagenome | biome: ENVO:00009003; feature: ENVO:2100002; material: ENVO:00002003... | reverse complement strand
GATGTGTATAAGAGACAGATGTTCTGGTAGGCGAACGAGAGCTCGCCGCCGAAGAGCAGGATTTCCCACGAGATTTGCAGCCATAACAGGAAGAGCGGCAGGGCTGCGAAACTGCCGTAAATCGCGTTGTAGGAGGTCATCCATCCTTGCAGATAGAGGTAGCCCCACTGAAAGAGCATGAAGACCGTTCCTGCGACGATACCCGCCATGAAAGCGCTGCGCCACAAGACTTTCGTATTGGGCACGACGGCATAGATCAGGGTGAAGCTGCCCCAGATGATGACCAGGGCCGAAAGTTTCGAAAGAAGGATGCCGAGGAACGTATTCCCCGCGTCGAAGAACCGGAGCAGATAACCTCCCATCGTGCTGGCCACGAGCCAGAGGATCGGGGCGACCATCGCGATGACGATGTAGTTGAGGTATTGGCGGGCGATATTGCGCGAGGACTGAACCTCCCAGATGTTGTTGAAAGCGCTCTCCACCGACCCGAAAACCCGGATGACGGCCCAGAAAAGGGTTACGACGCTGACCAGGGCGATAAGCCCGCCCTGCGTATTGGCGAGGGCTTTGCGGGCGAATTCCACCATGTAGTCCAATACTTCGACGTTTTGCGGGAAAAGGGCGTAGAGATCGTCGATCAGGCCGTCCAGAAGCCCGAATCCCTTGACTACGGCGAATACCAGCGCCAGGATCGGGACGATCGAGATGAGCGTATAGAACGTCAGGGCGGCGCTGCGCACGATCGTATCGTGGGCGATCAGGCCGCGTGCCGTGTAGAACAGCAGCTTGTACTGTCTGACGGCCCACCGGACGCGGGGATTGCGGTAGGAGTTTGCGTTGCGCCGCAGGATCGTGTCCGTGAAGTAGGTGAAGACGTTCTTGACTTTCATTTCGGGACGTTTCTCAAAGGTAGCTATTTTAGACGGATTGTCCAATAATCCTGCCCGAGTTTCGTGAAGGCGATCCGTCGCTCGCCGCCTTCGCGTATGCCGAGCCGTGCGGCGATTTCAGCCGCCGTGAGCGGGAAATCCTGTTTCAGAATCGTCAGCCGGCTGCCGGAAAGCTCCCGTTTCAGTTGCTTGGGGTTGTAGGGCTCGATCCGTTCGATCTCCAGCCAGCGGCCCAATGTGTCTTCGGACTTTTCCGCTGCGAATCCGTAACCGTTCGGGCTCCAGATGTCGGCGTGGCCTTGCAGGTAGGTCGGCGTCAGCCGGGCTTTTTGAAGCGCTACGTCGGGGATCAGCAGCCAGCGGTAAGCGGCCGGATCGAAGGGCTTGTCGCAGGGAGTTGCACGGGCTTCGGCCGGCGTGCAGGAAAATTCTCCCAGTTCGAGCGCAACGGCCGTCAGCAGGGGGCCGGTTCCGTCGGTATAGACGACGACTTCCTTGCATTCGTCGTGCAGGGACACCACTTCCGTGCGGCAGGGACCGAAGAGCCGGAATGTTTCGCCGACGTCGAACAGCGGGGAGTTCTTGACGCAGAGGTTCGGGGCGATGCGACGGAGTTCCGGTAGCAGCTTCGGTATGTCGGGCGAACAATCCTCCAGCCGCACCAGCTTGCGCCCTCCGGCGCTGCGACGGTCGGGGTCGGCGTAGATCCAGTCGAAGTGGTCCAGGGTCGAGGCGAGGAACGCCTCGGCGGAGGAGTTGATAACCCGTATGTTCGTTGCGCCCAGCCGCCGGAAATTCTCTTCGGCGACGGCCGCCAGCGTCGCATCCCGTTCGAGGGTGATGACTTCGCGGAAGCGTTTTGAGAGGTAGAGGGCATCGACGCCCAGTCCGCAGGTAAGGTCGAGCACCGTGTTTCCGCTGCAACTTTTGCGGGCCGCGCATGCCTCGCTCGAGGCCTGTTCGAAAGCCAGCGGCGGGAGGATGCAGCGGGCTTCATAGTAGGAGGGGAGTTTCGTCCGTGCCCGCGCAAGGTATTTGACCTGCGTGGCGACGAGTGCCGCATGCGGAATACGCTTGTCGAGGGCGATCGCCGCAGGGTCGCGGCCGATTTGTTCCTCGACGGTATGCCGCACTTCGGGAGTCAGCAGCAGTCGGTATTGTTCCGGAGTCATCATTCCGGGAGCGAAGATACCGATTTTTTCCGTTCGGCGCTCCATAGGAGCAGGGTTGCGAAGATGAAAAGTCCGTAAACACTCCAGCATTGGGTCGTCGTGAGCCGGATGTCGAGGGCGGCTGCCGGAAGTGCCGCTGCAGCTCGGATCAGTTCGTTCTGTGCCCGGGCTGCGAATCCTGCGACGACCGAGAAGAGCGGTGCGAGCGCCGTTCCCGGGATCACGAGCCAGAGCGTGCAGCTCCCGACCACGACGTAGGAGAGCAGGATGACGACGGGGTTGAGTGCCAGTCCGACGACCGAGATCTGGCCGAAGGTATGGGAGATAAGAGGTGCAGTCGCAGCGGACGCTGAAAATCCGATGGCGAGGGTTGCGGTCAGCATATCGATGCTTTTGCGGCGTGTTCGCAGGAGGCGGCAGAGGGGGAGTCCCCAGGCGATGATGCCGGCGACGGCGATGAACGAGAGTTGGAAGCTGATGTCGAACAGGTAATCGGGATGGAAGAGCAGCATGACGAAGGCTACGCCGGCGAGTGTGTTCATCCCGACGTATTCCGACGACGAGGCCAGGGCGAATTGCAGGACGGAGAACATCAGCGCGGCCCGGACGACGCTGGGCGGGAATCCCGTCGTGGCGGCATAGAGCCAGATGAGCAGGATGACCGCGATATTGCGCAGGATGTGTCCGTGTCGGAAGAGCGGCAGCCACCAGAGCAGCAGGTTGGCGAGCAGAAAGACGATGCCCACGTGCAATCCCGAGACGGCGAGCAGGTGCGAGGTCCCGCTGCGCGAGTAGGCCGCACGGAGTGCAGGGGAAAGCGAGCGTCGATCCCCGGCCGTCATAGCGTTGCAGAGGGCCTGTTCGTCGGGTGCCAGGGCCAGACGGTCGAGCCGTGCGACGGCCCGTTCGTGCAGGAACAGGGAGAGGTGCTTCGGGGAAAGCTCCCGGTGCAGGGTGTCGCTCAGCAGCAGGCTTGAGCGGTTCAGGTAGAGGGTGCCGACGTATCCCCGGCGGGTCATCAGCCGTCCGTAGCCGCCGTGACGGGCGGTGAAAGGGTAGATTTTGCCGCGTACGACGGCTCGGTCGCCGGGATTCAGTGCGGTCGAAGAGTCGCATCGCACCACGAGGTTTCCAGCAGCAGGGAGCCATTCTCCGGTTGCGGAGTTCCGCCGGGCGCGGATCGTTGTGCCGGAGGCCGTTTTGCCTTCCCGTTCGGAGAGGCGTTCCCGGACGACGATTTCGTATTCGCCCGGAGTGCCGGTCGGCGGAGCGGGAGTGTGTCTCAGTTCGGTGACGGTCATGCCGAAAAGCAGAATGGCTCCCAGGGTGGCGAGGTTTGCGCCCCGGTCGTCGGCGAGCAATGCCAGGATACCGCAGACGAGGAATCCGCCTACTAACAACCACAGCGGCAGTACGTAGTGGTCGGCCAGCAGGATGCCGGCCGTGAGCGGCGGCAATGCGCGGAGCATGGGCATGCGCCGGAGTTTCGACCGGAGGTTTTCGGACTTGAGTCGTAGCATAACGGAGCCGGATCGCGGGAAATGGACGGAGAACCGGGCTTTGACTTTGTGTTTTTTTCGTTTTCTGCGTTCGGCGGGACCTCGTGGACAATCACGGGCCTCGTCGATCGGATATTTGCGGTTTGCCTCCTTCGGATGCGACAGAATATTCCCGCCTCTTCGTTGCATCCGCTTCGAGTGTCGGTTTTCGGATTCGGCGGTTTTCCGATTCGTAAAGATAACTGTTTTTTCGGAAGAATGAGCCGTTCGGATGTATGGATAATACAAAACGACACGCATCGAATGGAATGATGCGTGTCGTTTTGTCGTATCGGAGGTTTTTTCGCCCGTTTAGAACGATGCGAATGTACTCCAGTTCGAATTTTGCTCCGCTGCGGCCTGGATGTCGGCAGGCAGGTTGGCGAAGAAATTATATCCGGTCAGCGCTTCTATTTCGGCGACCGATTTGGTGTAGCTCTGGTAGCTTTCGCCCGAATAGACGCGGTGAGGCAGCCATACACCGACCGTCGATGCCGAAGAGATCTTGCCCGAAGCCTCTCTTTTGACTTTGAGCAGTACCTTGTAATAGTAGTTCGGTACGGGACAGTTCTTGGTATCCTTGGCCGGTTTGATATATGTGATCGTTTCATTCCCGGTTACAGTCCGTAGGATGGCGCCCGTAACCACGTAAACCGTATCGGTCTGTTGTTGTGCGAGCGTCCGCACGTCACCTTCGAGCGTACTCCAGATGCCGGAGTTGAACCCGTTCTGAATCTGCGGCGTGGAATTCGTAGCGTAGAACGTCTGCGCACACATGGTGCCATAGGGATCCTTGTTGCGGTCGGCGTTCGGGATCTGGTGGCCGCGAGCGTAGATGTTCGAGGTGGAACCTACGTTCACTCCGTACGATCCGGCCCAGACATTGATTTGTTGCGAGGTCGGAATCCCGGGTGTCGCAGCCCACGGATCGTTCGGACGTCCCGATCCCAGGTCACCGGCCGCCAACGGGTAAGCTACCCAGTAGGCCGTGTAGGTCGAGGTGTCGTAATACATCGTGTAGTTGCGTGCCGTGTCGTAAAAGGTCCGCAGCAGCATATTGCTGCCTGCGTTGTCCTTGGCCGGAAGCTCGTACCAGGCGGCATGATCCGTCCGTGCTCCTTCGGTGGTAAAGGTTGTCGAAGAACTCTGCGGCGTGGAGCCGTTGGTCGCCGTTACGACGCCGTAAACCGTGTACGTCGTTGCGGGCAGAAGATCGGAGAGGTTGGCGGTCGCTTCGTTTCCGACAACAGCGGCAACGACACTTCCCGTGTCGCTGCCGTTCGTTGCGGAATAGAAGAACTGCACCTCGGTTGCGTAAGCGGTGCCGGTCAGACTACTGGAAACCTTCGCTGTACTCGAAGTTATGTCGCTTACGCTCGGTGTAGCAATTCCCGGGGTAGGGTCTGGGGAAAGATTCCCACCCCCATTTCATTGTTTCTTGAAAAGCCGGAACACACCGTTTTGATTGGTCGATGCAGCCGTGTAAGTACGCCAATTGGAAGCTTGGTAACCGGCCATGAATCGGTTGGTCGTTGTGTTTTTGATCGTCCAATGATAGTTGGTCGATTTGTCATAAGTAAATGTCCAGATATGGTCTGCATAGTTTGCACCGATGCTCAGACCGTTGTTATTAGAGATCGTACCCAATGCCTGCTTAGGATCAGCTGCCGAAGTGATCGTGAAGCCTGAACCGTTCGCTGTAACCGTCCAGATCATATCTTCCAAAGGACTCGTGATCGTGTTGTCTTGAAGTGTTCCAGATGGTAATTGGAGGGATACAGGTCTTCCGGTTGTAGCCGTGTTAGGCAAGTAATAGCCGGTGCTGTTGAAAGTGCATACGATGATATATTCACCCTCTTCGATTGAAGTAACTTCCTGATAGGTCACGAGAGTCTCGCCTTGAGCCGCTTGTTTGATCGTGATGTCCACAGTCGCAGTCGAGTAGGTAAGGGTTACCGTCGCTTCTCGTTCTGATCCAGTATTGGCATCAACGGTGAAAGAGACCTCTCCTTCGTTACCTGTTTCGAAAGTATTGATCCACGTAGCACTTTCTTCTGCCTTTGCCGAAATTGGAGACCCATTTGGATTCTTGATCGTATAAGTTACCGTTACGATATCACCTTCGGATGGTACATTGACTGTAGTGCCGCTGGTAATGTTGATTTTCGGAGATTTATCCACTATGGCCGGAATCAAGGTGAGCTCCTTGGTCTGGGTACCGGCGTAGAATCCGAAACCATTGGTTGCTGTTGTATTTTTTGCCAGAATACGGCTTGGCTCGGCCTCCGATGCGATTTGGTATGTATTCCCGGTTTTATTTTTGGTAATTACTAATTCGTAAGGACTTGTGGAAGTCGTGGCTCCGTTGGTAGAACCGCCTTGCCAGGAAAGATAGTTTTCGCCTTGACTGATCGTGTAGTTGTCTCCCGATTTGTTAATTGTCCATACGAGGGTTTCATCATCCGTTTTAAACGGATTTTCCGGTGTAATCACAATGGGAGCCAAACGATTACCTTCTGCGGCAGAACTCATTGCATAATTTACATTGGATTGCGAAACTGTGATGACGTAGTCGCCGCTCAATGTTTCGTTCTCCTCTTCCGCAGCGCCGGTCATATCGACCGCGAAAGTCGAACTGTCGCCCGCTGCGAAAGCCAGGGCCCGGCCCTCCTGAACGGTTACCGTCTTGGTGAAGATCTTCGATGCGGTGGTCACGGTAACGGTGAATGTTTCACCGGCTGCCACCTCGAACGGGAAGCAGGTGAAATAGGCGGTCATGCCCGTTGCGCCGTTGGCCGTAAGGTTCATCTCCGAAGAGTAGCTCAGCGTCACGTTGTCCGAGAAATTACCGGGATAACCGTACTCCTTGACGGTGCCTGCCGTCATATCGACATAGCTACGGCCCGTGACCTTCTTATCTGGAGCCGTGAATTCGACGCCAAGGACAGGCTCCTCCGATGCGAGGTTTTTGACCGTCATCTTACCGATGGCAACGGCACGGCCGAAACTCATTTGCAGTTCGGTCGGCTGACTCTCCAGCGAGATCGATTTGGCGATCAGCAGGTCCGCGTTCGAATCGAAGCTCGTAGCGGTCGGCTGTTGAGATGTGCGTGTGACGACTTTCATGTTGGTAATATCCGTATTGTTGGACGTAATCCATGCCGAGGCGGGATAAACCGCGTTATAAACGAGCGGAGTGTTCGTATTCTCCGGGAACGATACGGCGAATTTCGCCGTGCCGTCGCTTACCGTACCTTCCTGCGAGTTGGCGTATGTGGTTTTGGAGGCGGCCGTTTCGAACACCTGAAGGTATTCGCCGGTTTCGTTCCACGAGATTTTCCCCGTCAGGGGATCATACGTCGTACGGGAACCGGATGCCGATTCGAGTTCAGACGATGCGGTGACCGTCATCGTTACTTTACGACCGTTCGACGGGTCGGAAACCGTGTCGTCTTTGGAACAGGCTGCGAACAGAGATGCACACACTGCGACAGCCAAAATGGATTTGAAAAAAGTTTTCATAGTCGTAGGATGTGTTTGTTAGTATTCTCCGTAATCGGTGTCATTAACGCTGCCGCCTGCTTCGCCGGCTCCGCCATAGTCCAGGACAGTGCTGTTGGCAAAACCTTTCTCGATCGAGATGCTGAGGATCTCAACCGAAGGAGCGGAGTACGAAGTTCCCTCCCCCTTAACCGTAGATTCGTAGTGTTTTTTCATAATCATAGAGGTATTATGTTTGAGAGTTTTTACATCGTGTCCTGGTTATGGGCTACCACAAATATAGACAATATTCAATTAAGGAACAAGAAAGAATCCAAAATTCATCGAATCTTCATATTTCGATGCGGATTATGCGTGAAAGCGTCCGAAATTTAGTATAAATTGTCGAACATGCTCTGGCTTTTGTCGTATTTCAGGTCGGCGAGGGAAGCCGCTTTGACGCCGATGTTGAAACTCCAGCTCTGATAGTGGCCGAAGGGGACCCACGCGAACGACATTTGCCAGCAATGCAGGTCGCGTGTAATGGTGATGGAGGCCGGAGTCAGCTCTTTGGCCTGGAAGTCGTAACCGCCCTGGATTGTTACACCCATTTTTGGCAGAATCGTAACGCTGCCGTTGATGCCGAGCGTTTGGGTGATGTTTTTCTGGTAGCCCGTCGTGCCGTTGTTGGTCGGTGATGCGGAGTAGCTGACCGTATAGTTGAATCCCAGGTTCCAGGGTAGCGAGAAGTCGTAGTAGGCCTGGGTCATGTATTGCCGTCGCAGGGCCGGGTTCATTTGCCCGTAAGGGTCGTAGAAAGGATTGGCGTAGGCCGGATCGACCGGGGCGCTGTTGATGTCGTTGATCGCCGGGGTGGAGTTGTCCTGGCGGGATTGGAACGTATAGCCGAACGAAGTGCTGGCCGATACCACACGGCCCGGGAAAAAGAGTTTGTTGATACGCTGGCCCTGCGGGGTGACCCGGTAAGGGTCGAGCGTAGCGTTGATATTGATGCCGAAATTTTGGAAAACGGTCGTGCGCAGCGAAATGGGGATGTTCGAAAGTCCCATGGAGTCGGCCAGGAAGTTATAGGATACCTGTCCGATGCGGAGTTCGTCGATCAGTTTGATCTTCTTCATACCCGAGGTATCGCGTTTGCTGAGCACCTTCATTTCGAGCGTCTGCGAGAGCGAGGCGTTGATGGCCATGGACTGACCGGAGCTGGGCACGCCGAAGATGCTCCCTTCGAAAGGCGAGTAGGTCTTGAAATTACCCAGCGTATCGCTCTGCACGGTCTTTACGTAGCCGTATTTCTGCTTGGAGAAGTCGGGGGCGTAGGAGAAGCTCACCGTCGGGGTGATCGTGTGGCGGATCGCCTGTACCTTGCGCGTTTTCTTCTTGGCCTCGTAGCGGCCATAGATGATCGTCGAGGCCTGCAGGCTGAAGTTGTAGTTGTACAGACGGTAGAATCCGTACTCCGGGTCGAGTTTGTCGATGCGGTTCAGCACCGGGTTCCAAACCTGCTCCTGTTTTTTGAAATACCACTTTTCGGTGTAGTTGATCGTAGGTCCGAAGTTGATGTAGTTGAAGATGTTGTACGTCGCCGAGATAGGAATGCTATGCTCGAAGCCGTACTGCATGTTCTGGAGTGTTTCCTTGGTGAAGATTTCGGACTCTTTGGCGTTGGCCTTGTTGTTGAACTTGCCGGTGTAGCGGAGCGAAATCTTTTCGTACCACCGCTGCTTGCCCATCGCCTCCTTGCGTTTGAAGGGGTAGAAGGTCGAAACGTTGAAGACGACGTTCGGCAGGGCGATCGAGAGCGTTCCGCTCTGCGAGTTCTGCGAAACGGACATGTTGGCCGAAAGGGAGAACGGTGTGCCGAGCCAACTTTTCGAATAGGAGATCGTCGAACTGGTTTGTGTCTGGAGCGCTTCATCTAAGCTGGTGGCTGAATAGCGGTTGTAGCCGCTGGTACGGAAATCGACCGAAGCGGAGAAGGTCGATCCCGGGTTGGCTTTGGGGTCTTGCGTATGCTGCCAGTAGAGTTGGAAGTTGTTCTGCTGGAGGAAGTCGGGTTCGCCCTTGTCGCCGACACGGACGTTCGAGTAATTGAAATTCAGGGTGCCCCTATACTTGTAGCGCTTCATATAATTCGATACGGCGGATGCCTCCCACGATCCGAGGGTGTAGATACCGCCCCGGATGGCCAGGTCCATGTGCTCTCCGAGCGTGAAGTAGTAGCCCAGGTCACGGATGTAGAATCCCTTGGTCGATTCCTCGCCGAAAGTCGGCATCAGCAGACCCGACTTGGGGCCGGAACTGAGCGGGAAGAAACCCTCGGGCAGCAGCGGAAAGTAGATGGGAACGTCTTCCAGGACCAGGTAGGCGGGACCCGTGACCACTTTCTTGCCGGGAATCACCTTCGCCTTGGTCATCGCCAGGTAGAAGTGGGGGTGGTCCGTCTGGTCGCAGGTGGTGTATTTGCCGTCCTGGATGTGGATGGTGTTGTCGTCCATCTTTTTGACGTTGTTGCCGATCAGCCAGCCGTCGCCCTCCTGAGTCGCCACGCCTTTGATTTTCGCCTTTTTACTGCCGATGTTGTAGGTGATCGTGTCCATCGTGTAGGGATTGGCGGCTCCTTCGGTGAAAGTGGGGTTGGTAACTGTCGGTTTGCCGTCTATCGTGTCGCGCTTGCCGTGGGCGTAGATGATCTTTTCGTCCATATTGACCCGCATGAAATCTCCCTTGAGATTCATGTTCTGGTAGTTGATATCACCCTGGTTGTAGATATAGACCGTGCGGTTGCGTACGTCGTAGTAGAGCGAGTCCTGGTTTTTGCCGCTGATGATGTCGTCCAGGAAAGATTTTTTCCGGGTCGTATCGCGCCGGGTCGTGTCCTGACGCAACGAATCGCGCAGCAGCGAGTCGTTGCCGGTGGGAGCCGTACTGTCGGCGGGGGCGATCGGCGAGAGGGGAGGCGCTCCGAAGATCGAGTCGATCCTGGTGTCGAAAAGCGAATCCTGCTCCTCTTCCGTACGTGTTTCGGCGGTCGGGGGGCGGTCGGCTTCCCGTTGAAGGCGCCGAATCTCCCGGCGGGTTTCGCGGCGGGATTTTTGTACGGCTTGTGTCGGAGTGCTGTCGGGCGGTGTTTGGCGTTCGGGTGCTGCGGGGTGCTGCACTCCGCCCGGCAGCGCCATGCCGAGCACCGGAAGCAGGAAGAGCAGCAGGAGCACTCCCGAGAAGATATATTTTGCCTTTAGCCTGTCCAAAATTCCAAAAAAAATCATACCTTTGCCGACAAGTCGGCAAAACCGCCCGAAAATGGCTCCGAAGGCCTCAATGCGGGGGTTTTAACATCCGGCAAATATAGGTAAAAAATTCAGAACCATTAAATTTTCAGCCACTTTTACTATGCGGGAATCGCTTTTTCTTGTTGCCCTGTTTTTGATTGCGACACTCTCTTTCAACGGAGTTGCCGCGCAGAATATTGCACAGGGCGTGCGGGTCGTCGTAATCGATGCCGGGCACGGGGGGCCGAAGTTTCCGGGAGCTCATTACAGAGGCGTTTATGAGAAAGATCTCAACCTCCAGATCGCACTGAAGCTCGGGGCCTTGATCGAGAAGGAGTTGCCCCAGTTGAAAGTGGTTTATACCCGCAAGACGGACAAGCAGTTTTCCGAAAGTCTGACCCAGGATTTGCAGGCTCGGGCCGACATAGCCAACAAGGCGGGCGGCGATCTGTTCATTTCGATCCATACCAATGCTGCGGCATCGGCGTCGGCACGGGGAGTCGAGACCCTGATTATGGGCGAGAGTCCGCTGGAGAAGAACGCCAACGAGCGGGCTCTCTATTACAACAACCAGGAGGAGTTGCTCGATATGTCGAACGAGAAGACGGCGGCGATCGTCCGGGCTTATATCCAGAATCTGCAGTTCACCTATGGCGAATACAGCGAAGCGATGGCCCGTCTGGTGCAGAAACATTACGTCAAGTCCGGACGGCACAATCGCGGTGTGAAACGGCAGCCGCTCAAAGTGCTCTACGCTACCGATATGCCCGGTATCCTGACCGAGATAGGTTTCCTTTCCAATTCGGAGGAGTACGCTTATATGAATTCGGCGAAGGGGCAGGCTCAAATCGCACGTGCGCTGTGCGATGCGGTGAAGGATTACGTCGCTTTCGTACGGGGTGCGCTGCTTGTCGATGACGATGCCATTTACGAACAGGCCGATGCCGATGTCGCGGAGCCGGCTCCGGCTGCCGCTTCGGACAAAGCGGATAAGGGTAGTGTCAAAACCGGGAAAGCCAAACAGGAGAAGACGTTTTATGCCGTGCAGTTGATCGCCAGCGCCAAGCGCGTGCCGCCCAAGGACCGGCAGTTCAAAAGTTACCGGGGAAAAGTCACGGAGTTCGTTACCGGCGGCCGGTTCAGGTATAAGTATTGTGTGGGGCGTTTCGATACCCGCAAGCAGGCCGAAGCCAAGTTGGCCGAGGTGCGCAGGGAGTTCCGCGATGCGTTCGTGGTGAGTTGTCGGGGCGACCGGATCGTACAGTAAATAAAACGAAAAAAACAGGTATATGAGAAGAGAAGTTAAGATCGGCATTTTCGCCGTGCTGATGATCGGCGCCCTCTGGGCGGGTATCCGCTTTCTGAAGGGGTTCGACATCTTCAGTCGCAACGCGGTCTATTATGCCGCTTACGACCAGGTCGATGGCGTGCAGAACGCTTCGCCGATTCTGATCCGGGGCGTGAAGGTGGGAGCCGTGACGGATATTTCGTTCGATCCTTCGATCGGTAACGAGGTCGTACTCCAACTGACGATCCAGCGGAAATATCGGATTCCGTCCAATTCCGAAGCCCGGATCTACAGCAACAGCATCATGGGCGCCAAAGCGATCGAAATCGCTCTGGGCGATGCCGGGACCTACCTGCAATCCGGGGACACCCTCTGTTCGAGCCGCAGCAAGGGCCTGATGGATATGGCCGGTTCGGAACTCGAATTTTTCAAGCAGAAGATGTCGCAGGTCGTGGGGGATTTGAGCCGCACGATGGATAACCTGAACCTGATTATGGAGCAGAACGCCGCGAATATCGAAGGTACGATGTCGCACCTGAATTCGATTACGGGCAGCGTAAACGGTATGTTGCTGTCGCAGCGTGCGAATCTGGAGAGCGCCGTGGCGAATTTGACCCGTTTTTCGGAGATGCTCGGCGAGAACTCTCCGCGTATGGACAGTATTATCCTGAATTTAAGCAATTTTACCGACCAAATACAGCGTGAGAATCTGGCCGGGGCGCTCGATTCGACTCTGATGAACCTCAATGCGATCCTGGCCCGTGTCAATGCCGGGGAGGGGACTGTCGGGCAGCTCGTCAGCGATCCCCGTCTGTACGAATCGCTCAACGAGGCAACTGCGAACCTGGCGTCGCTGCTGGCCAACTTGCAGGCCCATCCTGCCCGTTACGTCCATTTCTCGCTGTTCGGCCGCGATCCCGAAAAGGCCGATCGCAAGCAGCAGGAAAAAGAGGCGAAACATGCCCGGCGCGATTCGCTCAAGGCCCTGAAAGCGGCCCGATAGTTTCGAATGTTTTCTCTGTGAGATGATCTATCCGGCGAACTTTGAACAGAAAGTCGGTTTCGACCGGCTGCGTGAGCAGGTCGCGGCGTTGTGTACGATTCGCGGCGGCCGGGAAAGGTTGTGCGCCGAACAATTCAGCACTTCGCAGGCCGATGTCGAGCGGCGGCTGGCGCTGGCGGACGAGATGCGCCGTCTGCTGGAGATGGAGCATGATTTTCCGGACGACGAGTTCGTCGATGTCGATTATATCCTTTCCAAACTGAAGATCGAAGGCAGCTTCCTCGAAGTCGAGGAGGTCGTGTTGCTGCGCCGGGCGCTGGCTTCGGCGGGGGCGATCGCCGGTTTTATCCTGGAGCGCGGTGAGGAGCTATATCCCGAACTGCGGCTCCGCAGCCGGGGGATCGAGGCTTTCCCGGAGATCGTTCGGGCGATCGACGGTATCGTCGATCAGTACGGCAAGATTCGGGACGACGCTTCGCCGGAGTTGCAGCAGATCCGGCGGATGATCCTCGAACGGGAGGGGCAGGCCGCCAAACGCCTGCAGCAGGTGTTGTCGAATGCCAAGAAAGCCGGTATCGTGGAGGCCGACGCGATGCTCTCGATCCGCGACGGCCGGGCGGTGATTCCGGTCGCAGCGGCCAATAAACGCAAGTTGCAGGGTTTCATCCACGACGAATCGGCCACGGGCAAGACCTTCTACGTCGAGCCGGTCGAGGTTGTCGAAATCAATAACGAACTCAAGGAGCTGGAGTACGCCGAGCGGCGCGAGATCGTGCGGATACTTTCGGCCTTCACCGACTCGATTCGCCCCGAAGCGGATCGGATCGCGCTGATCGGCGACTATCTTTCGGATCTGGATATGATCCGTGCCAAAGCCCGCTGGGCCGTTGCCAACGGAGCGGTGAAGCCGATCGTTTCGACGGACGACCGGCTGGTGCTGCGCAATGCGCGGCATCCCTTGTTGCAGCAGACGCTCCGGGCGCAGGGCAAGCAGGTGGTGCCGCTCGATCTGCAACTCGACAAACGGCGTCATATCCTGGTGATTTCGGGGCCGAATGCCGGCGGCAAGTCGGTGTGTCTGAAAACTACGGGCATCATCCAATATATGTTCCAGTGCGGATTCCTGGTTCCGGCATCGGAGAATTCGGAGCTGCCCCTGTTCCGCAACCTAATGATCGACATCGGGGACGAGCAGTCGATCGACGACGATCTTTCGACCTATTCGTCGCACCTGCTCAATATGAAGAACATGCTCGCCGGAGCTTCGAACCGGACGCTGGTGCTTATCGACGAGTTCGGTTCGGGTACGGAGCCTATCATCGGCGGGGCGATCGCGGAGTCGATCCTCGAACGGCTCCGCAGTAAAGGCTGTTACGGGGTGATTACGACCCACTATGCCAACATTAAGTATTATGCGTCGAACACCGAGGGAATCGCCAACGGAGCGATGATGTTCGACGTGCAGAATATCCGGCCGCTGTTTCGGCTCGAGATCGGCAAGCCGGGCAGTTCGTTCGCGGTGGAGATCGCCCGCAAGATCGGGTTGCCGGAGGATATTATCCGCGATGCGGGCGAAAAGGCCGGCAGCGATCATATCAACCTCGAGAAACAGTTGCGTGAAATCGCCCGTGACAAACATTACTGGGAGCAGAAGCGCGACCGCATCCGGATCGCCGACCGCAAGGTCGAGGAGCTGGAACAGACCTATGCCGACCAGCTTTCGCGCATCCGGCAGGAGCGCTCGGAAATCTTGAAAAAGGCCAAGGAGGAGGCGCAGCGGATGATCGCCGACGCCAACCGTCAGATTGAGAATACGATTCGGACGATCCGCGAAGCGCAGGCCGAGAAGGAGCTTACCCAGTTGGCCCGTAAGGAGTTGAACGATTTTCGGGACAGGGTGGAGAGGACGGATGCAGCGGATGCGGCGCACGACGAACGGGTGGCCCGCGAAATGGAGAAACTCGAACGCCGCCGCCAGCGTCGTGCCGAGCGCAGACAGCAGGCCGGCGAGACTCCGGAGGTCGCACAGCCTGCCGTGCCGGAGAAACCCCGCGAGGCGGAGGTCGGCTCGAAGGTGAAGATCGCCGGGCAGGACATTCCCGGCGTGGTGCTTTCGATCAAGGGCCGGAAGGCGCAGGTGGCATTCGGACAGATTCTTACGACGGTGGATAGAAGTTCGCTCGTCGTGATCTCGGGCGCCGAATTCAAGCAGGCGACCAGGCCCGTGCAGCCGCGCACGGTGGTATCGGTCGATGTGTCGGCCCGCAAGCTCAATTTCAAGGATCATATCGATGTGCGGGGCCTGCGTGCCGCCGAAGCATTGGAGGAGGTGCGGGATTTTATCGACGACGCGATCATGGTTGGCGTCGGTACGGTCACGATCCTGCACGGCAAGGGGACGGGGGCGCTCAAGGAGGAGATCCGCCGTTATCTGCGCACGGTGCCGGAGGTCGAACGGGCTGCGGACGAACACGCCGACCGGGGCGGAGCGGGGATTACGGTGGTGACTCTGCGTATGGATTGACGGCAGTTATGTAAAGGAAAGATACGACATGAAATACATGTTATCGGAAATCGCCCGCATTTGCGGGGGCGAACTCATCGGGGAGGATTTGCCGGTGGCACGGGTGCTTACCGACAGCCGCAACTGTTCGTTCGGCGAGGAGCCGCTGTTCGTGGCCATGAAAGGTACCAATCACGATTCCCACGCCTTTATCGGCGAAATGATTCGCCGGGATGTGAAGGCATTTCTTGCGGAGCGGAAGACGCAGCTTCCGACCGGTTGCGGCTGCGTAGTGGTTCCGAGCGCCATCGTTGCCCTTCAGCAGCTTGCGGCCCACCACCGGGCTCGGTTCAAGGGGCGCGTGGTCGGTATTACGGGTTCGAACGGGAAGACCGTGGTCAAGGAGTGGATCGCCCAGCAGATTCCTGCCGGCGTCAAATATTTCCGGTCGCCGAAAAGTTATAATTCGCAGTTGGGCGTGGCGCTCTCGCTGCTGATGATCGAAGGGGACGAGGAGTTGGCATTGATCGAAGCGGGTATATCCTGTCCCGGGGAGATGGTGCGTCTGGAGCGGATGATCCGTCCCGATACGGTGATTTTTACTTCGATCGGTGAGGCGCACCAGGAAAATTTCACCTCGCTCGAGGAGAAGAGTGCCGAAAAGTTGGTGCTGGCGAAGGGAGCGCGAACCATTATTTATCATGGTGGCTCCTCCCTGCTCGAACGGATGATCCGCACGTTATACGGCGGCCGGCAGTTGCAGGACGCTGCGGAATATCCGCTGCCGGAGCAGTTGCCCGGAGGGGTTCTGGAGAGCGGGGCCGGGCGTGTCGATGCCCAGTTGGTCGGGGCGTTCTGTCGGGTGATGGGCTTTCCCGACCCCGATTTCGGCCGGATTCGGCCCGTGGCGATGCGCCTCGAGTTGAAGGAGGGAATCAACGGTTCGCTGCTGATCGACGACGCTTACAATTCGGACATCAACTCCCTCTCCATTGCGCTCGACTACCTGCATAATATGGCCGCCGGCCGTCCCATGACACTCATTCTTTCGGATATCGAGCAGAGCGGCGTCGAGGACGGAGTGCTTTACGGCGAAGTGGCCCGCCTGGTGGCCGCCGCCGGAGTGAGCCGTCTGATCGGCGTGGGAGACCGTATTCGAAATGCCGGGGCGAATTTCGCCTGCGACAGCGCCTTTTACCGCACGACCGACGAGCTGTTGCGCAACCTGCGCCGCGACGATGTGGCCGGGCGCGTGGTGCTCATCAAGGGCAGCCGCGACAGCCGCTTCGAGCGGGTGAGTCATGCGCTCGAACGCAAGAGCCATACGACGGTATTGGAGGTCGATCTCGATGCCATGATCCACAACCTGAATTATTTCCGTGCGCGGCTCCGTCCCGGAGTGCGGCTCGTGGCGATGGTCAAAGCGGCCAGCTACGGCGCCGGGGATTTCGAGGTGGCCCAGATGCTCCAGCATCAGGGGGTCAACTACCTGGCCGTAGCTTTCGCCGACGAAGGGGTGCTGCTCCGCGAGCGGGGAATTAGAATGCCGATCGTCGTTCTGAATGCCGACGAGGGCAGTTTCGATCTGATGGTCGCTCACCGGCTGGAGCCCGAAATATACAATTTCCGTTCGTTGGCGTTTTTTTCGAAAGCCGTCGAACGGGTCGGAGAGGAGAGTTACCCGATCCATATCAAACTCGATACGGGCATGCACCGGTTGGGTTTTATGGAAGGGGAGCTGGAGTCGCTGACCGAAACGCTGATCGGAACTCCGTCGGTGAAGGTCGCTACGATCTTTTCGCACCTGAACTGTTCCGATATGCCCCGGGAGGATCGTTATACGCGGGAGCAGATCGCCCGTTTCGACCGTATGAGCGGCCGTCTGGCTGCGGCGCTTCCCTATCCGGTGCTTCGCCATACGGCCAATTCGGCGGCGATCGAGCGTTTCCCCGAGGCGCAGTTCGACATGTGCCGTCTGGGGTTGGGACTTTACGGTTTCGGCTTCGAGCATAACGACGAGCTGAAACCCGTTTCGACGCTCAAAAGCCGTATCGTGCAGCTCAAGCACCTGTCG
>ENA-UAML01000279-UAML01000279.1-human-gut-metagenome-genome-assembly--contig:-NODE-279-length-17777-cov-4.917955_pt1 | contig 17777 bp, 24 predicted proteins | sample MGYA00244211_ERZ654495 | MGnify/ENA primary metagenome ERZ654495 (study PRJEB26926, sample SAMN06164685) | human gut metagenome | biome: ENVO:00009003; feature: ENVO:2100002; material: ENVO:00002003... | reverse complement strand
GCAGCGTCAGATGTGTATAAGAGACAGCAGAAAATTGCCGCCGGTTTTACGCGTCTGGCGGACGTCCCGGCGGACGACATCGACGGTGAAAGCATCAAGGTTTTTTACTACGAGCGCGCTGTGTGTGCGATGGCGACCGCGTCGCTTTATGAGCGTTATCGCGGCGTGGATGCCAGTGCGAAAGGCGACAAGAAGGCTGACAGCATTGACAGCACCATTGATGAACTGTGGCGGGATATGCGCTGGGCGGTGGCGCGCATCCAGGACAAGCCGCGCTGCATCGTGAGTCAAATCTGATGAAGACCTTTGCGCTACAGGGCGACACGCTCGACGCCATCTGTGTCCGGTATTACGGGCGCACTGAGGGCGTGGTTGAGACCGTGCTCGCCGCAAATCCGGGACTGTCTGAACTGGGTGCGGTGCTGCCACACGGCACCGCCGTCGAACTGCCCGACGTTCAGACCGCGCCCGTGGCTGAAACTGTCAATCTGTGGGAGTAACGCATGACAGCAGAAGAAAAAAGCGTCCTGTCGCTTTTCATGATTGGGGTGCTGATTGTTGTCGGCAAGGTGCTTGCCGGTGGTGAACCCATCACCCCGCGTCTGTTTATCGGGCGCATGTTGCTCGGTGGTTTTGTCTCGATGGTTGCCGGTGTTGTTCTGGTGCAGTTTCCTGACCTGTCACTGCCTGCGGTGTGCGGCATCGGCTCCATGCTGGGTATCGCCGGTTATCAGGTGATTGAGATTGCCATTCAGCGCCGCTTTAAGGGCAGGGGGAAACCGTAATGCCGGTAATTAACACGCATCAGAATATCGCCGCCTTTCTCGACATGCTGGCCGTGTCCGAAGGGACGGCGAATCATCCGCTGACGAAAAACCGGGGCTATGACGTGATAGTCACCGGACTGGACGGAAAGCCGGAAATCTTCACCGACTACAGTGACCACCCGTTCGCGCATGGCCGACCGGCGAAGGTGTTTAACCGTCGCGGTGAAAAATCCACGGCCTCCGGTCGCTATCAGCAGCTTTACCTGTTCTGGCCGCACTACCGCAAACAGCTTGCCCTGCCTGATTTCAGTCCGTTGTCACAGGACAGACTCGCCATGCAGTTGATCCGCGAACGCGGTGCACTGGATGACATCCGGGCGGGACGCATTGAGCGCGCCATTTCACGCTGTCGCAATATCTGGGCGTCCCTGCCGGGTGCCGGTTACGGTCAGCGTGAGCATTCACTGGAAAAACTGGTCACCGTCTGGCGTACCGCCGGCGGCGTACCGGCTTAAACGGAGTAAACACCATGAAGAAATTATCCCTTTCACTGATGCTGAACGTATCGCTGGCGCTGATGCTGGCACTGTCCCTGATTTACCCGCAGAGCGTGGCCGTCAGTTTTGTCGCCACCTGGGCGATTCTGGCGACGGTTATCTGTATGGTTGCCGGTGGTGTCGGCGTTTATGCCACTGAGTATGTGCTGGAACGCTACGGGCGGGAGCTGCCAGCGGAGTCGCTGGCCGTGAAGATTGTCATGTCGCTGTTTTTGCAGCCGGTGCCGTGGTGCAGACGGGCGGCGGCTCTGGTGGTGATGGTGGCGACATTTATCTCGCTGGTCGCTGCCGGGTGGATTTTTACCGCGCTGATTTATCTCGTGGCGTCGGTGTTCTTCCGGCTGATACGTAAGGCCTGCCGTCAGCGTCTTGAGGGGCGGGAACCATGTCAAAGCTGATGATTGTGATGGTTGTGTTGTTATCGCTGGCGGTGGTGGGGCTGTTTCTGGCGAAGCATGAAAACGCCAGCCTGTGCGCCTCGCTGGACAGGGTGAACAACGTCGCCAGTGAACAGCAGACGACCATCACCATGCTGAAAAATCAGCTTCATGTTGCCCTCACCAGGGCAGACAAAAACGAGCTGGCGCAGGTGGCTCTGCGTCAGGAGCTGGAGAACGCCGCGAAGCGTGAAGCACAGCGCGAGAAAACCATCACGAGGTTACTCAATGAAAACGAAGATTTTCGCCGCTGGTATGGTGCTGACCTGCCTGATGCTGTGCGCCGGTTGCACCAGCGCCCCGCCTGCACTGACGCCAGTGATTGTCCACAACGCCTGCCCGAAAGTGAGCCTTTGCCCGATGCCGGGCAGTGACCCGCAGACGAACGGCGATTTAAGTGCCGATATCCGGCAGCTTGAGAACGCGCTGGCACGCTGTGCCAGCCAGGTAAAAATGATTAAACACTGTCAGGACGAAAACGATGCTCAAACCCGACAGCCTGCGCAGGGCGCTGACTGATGCCGTCACGGTGCTGAAAACTAACCCCGATATGCTGCGGATATTCGTGGATAACGGGAGTATTGCCTCCACGCTGGCGGCGTCGTTGTCATTCGAAAAGCGTTACACGCTCAATGTCATTGTGACCGACTTTACCGGTGATTTTGACCTGCTCATTGTGCCGGTGCTGGCGTGGCTGCGGGAAAATCAGCCCGACATCATGACCACCGACGCAGGCCAGAAAAAGGGCTTCACGTTTTATGCAGACATCAACAATGACAGCAGCTTTGATATCAGCATCAGCCTGATGCTGACCGAGCGCACGCTGGTCAGTGAGGTGGACGGCGCGCTGCATGTGAAGAATATCCCGGAACCCCCGCCGCCGGAGCCGGTCAACCGCCCGATGGAGCTTTATATCAATGGCGAACTGGTGAGCAAGTGGGATGAATGAGTTTAAGCGTTTTGAAGACCGGCTGACCGGACTGATTGAGTCGCTGTCACCGTCAGGGCGTCGGCGGCTGAGTGCAGAGCTGGCGAAGCGTCTGCGGCAGAGTCAGCAGCGTCGGGTGATGGCACAGAAAGCCCCGGACGGCACACCCTACGCGCCACGCCAGCAGCAGAGCGCCAGAAAAAAGACCGGTCGTGTTAAGCGAAAAATGTTTGCGAAACTTATCACCAGTCGTTTTTTGCATATCCGTGCCAGCCCGGAACAGGCATCAATGGAATTTTACGGCGGGAAGTCGCCGAAAATCGCCAGTGTGCATCAGTTCGGTCTGTCGGAAGAAACCCGGAAAGACGGTAAGAAAATTGATTATCCGGCGCGTCCTCTGCTCGGCTTTACCGGTGAGGATGTGCAGATGATTGAAGAGATTATCCTGGCTCACCTTGAGCGTTAGTTTTATCCAGGCAGAGGCTGATGCGCAATTAAACATTGAGCGGCCATGCTGGTCGCTCAATGTTTAGAGGTTTATGAGTGATTTTTATTTGATGCTTTGTATTCTAAAACCTTCTTATTGGCGTAAAAGAATTTTGTATATGACAGGAATATAACCAGACCTGAAGTGAAATAGACGAGGGATAGTATTAATAATGCTTTTTTGTGACTGTTATTATCTTTAATCTCCTGGCTTAACCATTCGGAGTCCTCCTCGTTTAGCTGTAAGAGCTTATTGCAGGCGATCTCAGGAAGTGTGTCTTTTATAAATACGTTTTGCAGTCTCTTGCAATCGGCAAGGCTATAAGTTTTATTGAATTCAACTGTTTTATTGTTGAAGGATAAAAGAACTTTGTCACTATAAACATAGTACATCATATTTTTATATGGTATGCCTATGGCATCTCTTACTATAGCGGATTGTTTGTTGTGTATATAACATGCGAGGAGAATGTAAAAAATACTGGCCAGAATTACAATTATTGTTTTAATTATGTGTGGTGGTTTTGTTATGTCACCCCAGATGCGAGTAAGGAAAAAATACGATGTTTTTAGTTTTCCATCAATCAGTCCCTGCTGTATCATTCTCACATTTTCAATGCCTGATACATTGATTCCGTTAATTATTTTAAATAGTTGAATGTCGCGCCACTCGCGGTCAAGTCTTTTTAATTTTTTGTCTGAATATCCAAAATTGAAATAATGTGCAATAAGCCTCATAAGGTTACTTTTACCAAAGCTAAAAAATGCTAATACTGCAAAGCTACAAAGGAAAAAAACGATTAGCCCCCACACATTAGTCACATTATAGCTGACCATTACGCTCTCCTTGAATGTTGTCTGGTAGTTCTACAAATGAATCCAGATAGCATAACTTTTATATATTGTGCAATCTCACATGCATGAACACTCTCGCAAATATTCAGGAACTCGCGCGCGCACTGCGCAACATGATTCGCACCGGCATTATCGTCGAAACCGACCTTAACGCCGGTCGCTGCCGTGTGCAGACCGGCGGCATGTGCACTGACTGGCTTCAGTGGCTGACCCATCGTGCCGGTCGTTCGCGCACATGGTGGGCACCTTCCGTGGGGGAGCAGGTGCTGATTCTGGCCGTGGGCGGTGAACTCGACACGGCGTTCGTTCTGCCGGGGATTTATTCCGGCGATAACCCCTCGCCGTCTGTGTCGGCGGATGCCCTGCATATCCGTTTCCCTGACGGGGCGGTGATTGAATATGAACCCGAAACCAGTGCACTCACGGTAAGCGGAATTAAAACGGCCAGCGTGACGGCTTCTGATTCTGTTACTGCCACGGTGCCGGTGGTCATGGTGAAAGCATCAACCCGCGTCACCCTGGACACCCCGGAGGTGGTCTGCACCAACAGGCTGATTACCGGCACGCTGGAAGTGCAGAAGGGCGGGACGATGCGCGGCAACATTGAACACACCGGCGGTGAACTCTCATCAAACGGTAAGGTACTGCATACCCATAAACACCCCGGCGACAGCGGCGGCACAACCGGGAGTCCTTTATGACAGCGCGTTATCTCGGAATGAATCGCAGTGATGGCCTGACTGTCACTGACCTTGAGCATATCAGCCAGAGTATCGGCGATATCCTGCGCACACCGGTCGGCTCACGGGTGATGCGTCGTGATTACGGCTCGTTGCTGGCATCAATGATTGACCAGCCGCAGACCCCGGCGCTTGAGTTGCAGATTAAGGTCGCCTGTTACATGGCGGTGCTGAAATGGGAACCCCGCGTCACCCTGTCATCCGTCACCACTGAGCGCAGTTTTGACGGGCGAATGACGGTCACGTTAACCGGCCAGCACAACGACACCGGCCAGCCACTTTCGTTAACCATCCCTGTGAGTTGAAACCATGCCGATTATCGACCTGAACCAGCTACCCGCACCGGATGTGGTCGAGGAGCTGGACTTTGAAACCATTCTCGCTGAACGCAAGGCGACACTGATTTCCCTTTACCCGGAAGACCAGCAGGAGGCGGTCGCCCGTACCCTGACGCTGGAATCCGAGCCTCTCGTCAAACTGCTGGAGGAAAATGCTTATCGTGAGCTTATCTGGCGTCAGCGTGTGAATGAGGCTGCACGGGCGGTGATGCTGGCCTGTGCCGCCGGTAATGACCTTGATGTGATTGGTGCCAATTACAACACCACACGCCTGATTATCACCCCGGCAGATGATTCGACCCTCCCGCCGACACCGGCCGTGATGGAATCTGATACTGATTATCGTCTGCGTATTCAGCAGGCGTTTGAAGGTTTAAGCGTCGCCGGGTCGGTGGGGGCCTATCAGTATCATGGTCGCAGTGCCGACGGGCGTGTCGCGGATATTTCTGTCACCAGTCTGTCTCCGGCCTGCGTCACCATCTCTGTGCTGTCACGTGAAAATAACGGTGTGGCATCCGAAGACCTGCTGGCCGTGGTGCGTAACGCCCTTAATGGCGAGGACGTCAGGCCGGTGGCCGACCGCGTGACCGTGCAGTCTGCCGCCATTGTTGAATACCAGATAAACGCCACGCTTTACCTTTACCCTGGTCCCGAAAGCGAACCCATCCGCGCTGCTGCCGTGAAAAAACTGGAAGCGTACATCACGGCGCAGCACCGGCTGGGGCGCGACATCCGTCTGTCTGCCATTTATGCCGCTTTGCATGTGGAAGGCGTGCAGCGTGTCGAGCTGGCCGCACCACTGGCCGACATTGTGCTCAACAGTACGCAGGCGTCTTTCTGTACCGAATACCGCGTCGTGACCGGAGGCTCGGATGAGTGATTCGCGCCTGCTGCCGACCGGCTCATCACCGCTTGAAATTGCTGCCGCAAAAGCCTGTGCGGAAATTGAAAAAACGCCGGTCAGTATTCGTGAACTGTGGAGCCCGGACACCTGTCCGGCAAATCTGCTGCCGTGGCTGGCGTGGGCGTTTTCGGTCGACAGGTGGGATGAAAAGTGGCCGGAAGCGACCAAACGCGCCGTTATTCGCGATGCCTATTTCATCCACTGTCATAAAGGCACTATCGGCGCAATCCGGCGTGTGGTGGAGCCGCTCGGCTATCTCATCAACGTGACGGAGTGGTGGGAAAACAGTGACCCGCCCGGCACCTTCCGGCTTGATATTGGTGTACTGGAAAGCGGTATCACAGAGGCAATGTATCAGGAAATGGAACGGCTGATTGCCGATGCCAAACCTGCAAGCCGCCACCTTATTGGCCTGAACATTACCCGGGACATTCCCGGCTACCTGTTCGCCGGTTGTGTGGCTTACGACGGCGATGTAATTACGGTTTACCCCGGATAAGTGAGGAATAATGAGCACAAAATTCAGAACCGTTATCACCACTGCCGGTGCAGCAAAGCTGGCAGCGGCAACCGCGCCGGGAGGGCGGAAGGTCAACATTACCACGATGGCCGTCGGGGATGGCGGTGGTAAATTGCCTGTCCCGGATGCCGGACAGACCGGGCTTATCCATGAAGTCTGGCGACATGCGCTGAACAAAATCAGCCAGGACAAACGAAACAGTAATTATATTATCGCAGAGCTGGTTATTCCGCCGGAGGTGGGCGGTTTCTGGATGCGTGAGCTTGGCCTGTACGATGATGCGGGAACATTAATTGCCGTGGCGAACATGGCCGAAAGTTATAAGCCAGCTCTTGCCGAAGGCTCAGGGCGTTCGCAGACCTGTCGCATGGTCATCATCGTCAGCAGTGTGGCCTCAGTGGAGCTGACCATTGACACCACAACGGTGATGGCGACGCAGGATTACGTTGATGACAAAATTGCAGAACATGAACAGTCACGACGTCACCCGGACGCCTCGCTGACCGCAAAAGGTTTTACTCAGTTAAGCAGTGCGACCAACAGCACGTCTGAAACACTGGCTGCAACGCCGAAAGCGGTTAAGGCCGCATATGACCTGGCTAACGGGAAATATACCGCACAGGACGCCACCACAGCGCGAAAAGGCCTTGTCCAGCTCAGTAGTGCCACCAACAGCACGTCTGAAACGCTCGCCGCAACACCAAAAGCCGTTAAGACGGTAATGGATGAAACGAACAAAAAAGCGCCATTAAACAGCCCTGCACTGACCGGAACGCCAACGACGCCAACTGCGCGACAGGGAACGAATAATACTCAGATCGCAAACACGGCTTTCGTTATGGCCGCGATTGCCGCCCTTGTAGACTCGTCGCCTGACGCACTGAATACGCTGAACGAGCTGGCGGCGGCGCTGGGCAATGACCCGAATTTTGCTACCACCATGACTAATGCGCTTGCGGGTAAGCAACCGAAAGATGCCACTTTGACGGCGCTGGCGGGGCTTGCTACTGCGGCAGACAGGTTTCCGTATTTTACGGGGAATGATGTTGCCAGCCTGGCGACCCTGACAAAAGTCGGGCGGGATATTCTGGCTAAATCGACCGTTGCCGCCGTTATCGAATATCTCGGTTTACAGGAAACGGTAAACCGAGCCGGGAACGCCGTGCAAAAAAATGGCGATACCTTGTCCGGTGGACTTACTTTTGAAAACGACTCAATCCTTGCCTGGATTCGAAATACTGACTGGGCGAAGATTGGATTTAAAAATGATGCCGATGGTGACACTGATTCATACATGTGGTTTGAAACGGGGGATAACGGCAATGAATATTTCAAATGGAGAAGCCGCCAGAGTACCACAACAAAAGACCTGATGACGTTGAAATGGGATGCACTAAATATTCTTGTTAATGCCGTCATTAATGGCTGTTTTGGAGTTGGTACGACGAATGCACTAGGTGGTAGCTCAATTGTTCTTGGTGATAATGATACCGGATTTAAACAGAATGGAGACGGTATTCTTGATGTTTATGCTAACAGTCAGCGAGTATTCCGTTTTCAGAATGGAGTGGCTATTGCTTTTAAAAATATTCAGGCAGGGGATAGTAAAAAGTTCTCGCTATCCAGCTCTAACACATCCACGAAGAATATTACCTTTAATTTATGGGGTGCTTCCACCCGTCCAGTGGTTGCAGAGTTAGGCGATGAGGCCGGATGGCATTTCTATAGCCAGCGAAATACAGATAACTCGGTAATATTTGCTGTTAACGGTCAGATGCAACCCAGCAACTGGGGGAATTTTGATTCCCGCTATGTGAAAGATGTTCGCCTGGGTACGCGAGTTGTTCAATTGATGGCGCGAGGTGGTCGTTATGAAAAAGCCGGACACACGATTACCGGATTAAGAATCATTGGTGAAGTGGATGGCGATGATGAAGCCATCTTCAGGCCGATACAAAAATACATCAATGGCACATGGTATAACGTTGCGCAGGTGTAAGTTATGCAGCATTTAAAGAACATTAAGTCAGGTAATCCAAAAACAAAAGAGCAATATCAGCTAACAAAGAATTTTGATGTTATCTGGTTATGGTCCGAAGACGGAAAAAACTGGTATGAGGAAGTGAAGAACTTTCAGCCAGACACAATAAAGATTGTTTACGATGAAAATAATATTATTGTCGCTATCACCAGAGATGCTTCAACGCTTAATCCTGAAGGTTTTAGCGTTGTTGAGGTTCCTGATATTACCTCCAACCGACGTGCTGACGACTCAGGTAAATGGATGTTTAAGGATGGTGCTGTGGTTAAACGGATTTATACGGCAGATGAACAGCAACAACAGGCGGAATTACAGAAGGCAGCTTTGCTTTCCGAAGCTGAATCCGTAATTTTGCCGCTGGAGCGCGCTGTCAGGCTGAATATGGCAACAGATGAGGAACGCAGCCGACTGGAAGCATGGGAACGCTACAGCGTTCTGGTCAGTCGTGTGGATCCTGCAAATCCTGAATGGCCGGAAATGCCACAATAAGCTGTATAAACTCTGGTGTGAGCTCACATATCTATAACACAGAGTAACCCCTAATCTGACAGTCCGCTCTGTGCCAAGAGCGGACATTGATAACATCAAGGCTCTCTGGTCAGAGGGGCTCAGGTCATTTACAGCATACAAAGAAAAAATTGAAATATTTTTCAAATAAACACATTGCAGGGCTTAGGCCTTACTCTTTAGCTCGTTTGGTCATCTCATTTGCTAACTGTGTAGACCAATAATGTTGACTCTTTGCTTCTAATATGAAAAGTAGCGCTCTCACACATTGTAGCTGAGCATGCACATAAGCATGAATATTACCAACTGAAGTAGGAACTAAGTGGGTTTCAGGTGTGTAGTAGTGGTAGATGCTCGTTTGTGAAGGATGAACATATTCGCTAAGTATGTCATAAGTCAGTTCAAAATCACTTTCCATCTGATTAGTCTGCTTCATCTCATCTTTATAGAGTTCGCGTAAAGCAGTCATCACATGCATACTGACAGCAAGTAGGTTTTCAAAACGATATTTAGCCTCCTCAGTAAACATGTAGTCGTTCGGGTCAAATACTCCTTTCTGAATCTTTTCTTGCTCTGACTTTTTAAATCGAGAACTATTCGTAAAGTTCAATATAACTTCGATAGCGTTATCTACACTTGCGTGGCCATTTTGGGTAGTCAAAATTTTCTCTACTTTCTTGTTTAAGAGTCGTGAGAAGGCATGAGTTTCAATCATTCCTCGGCTAACAATACAAGCGCTTTGGTATCGTTCGTTTTCGAGGAGGAGAAGCGCATCATCGAAGATGTCTATCTGCCTGTTCATAAGTAAATTGGCATAATTAACGAGATACAGTCCGCGGTCAGGGTTATGTGTTTTTTCGACAATTACACCATTAGTCTTGCTCAGCGCAGCTCTGGCGGCTTTTGCCTCATTCAGTCTCTGTTCTATAAGTTCTTTATACATGCTTTGTTTCCTTACAGGAGGATGTGTATCAACGAATAATCATTCCGCCTTTTGTCAGCTTGACTGTAAGGTATCATGCTGAAGTTAGCCATACAAAGCTCTGCCCATTATCAGTTTACCCAAAGCAGACTGTCAGATTTGATAGCGTTTGGGCTATGTAAATTGTCAGTCGGAAAATGAGTGAGTACAAATCAGGACAGGCGGGCAAATTGCCCGCCTTTTCTTTATCTGTTGTTTCATCCACTGACCAGCCAGGTCAAATAGCGTCTCATGCACTGCCCAACAGAAAATAGTTGCACCCATTAACCACGGAGTTAAACGGATGAGTGACTATCATCATGGCGTGCAGGTGCTGGAGATTAACGACGGCACCCGCGTCATTTCCACCGTATCCACTGCCGTTGTCGGCATGGTCTGTACGGCTAGCGATGCGGATGCGGAAACCTTCCCCCTCAATAAACCTGTGCTGATTACCAATGTGCAGAGCGCAATTGCAAAGGCCGGTAAAAAAGGCACGCTGGCGGCATCGTTGCAGGCCATCGCCGACCAGTCAAAACCGGTCACCGTTGTCGTGCGCGTGGAAGACGGCACCGGCGATGACGAAGAAACGAAACTCGCGCAGACCGTTTCCAATATCATCGGCACCACCGACGAAAACGGTCAGTACACCGGACTGAAAGCCCTGCTGGCGGCGGAGTCGGTAACCGGTGTTAAACCGCGTATTCTCGGCGTGCCGGGACTGGACACCAAAGAGGTGGCTGTTGCACTGGCATCAGTCTGTCAGAAGCTGCGCGCTTTCGGGTATATCAGCGCATGGGGCTGTAAAACCATTTCCGAGGTGAAAGCCTACCGCCAGAATTTCAGCCAGCGTGAGCTGATGGTCATCTGGCCGGATTTCCTCGCATGGGATACGGTCAGCAGCACCACCGCCACCGCGTATGCCACCGCCCGTGCGCTGGGTCTGCGCGCTAAAATCGACCAGGAGCAGGGCTGGCATAAAACGCTGTCCAATGTCGGGGTAAACGGTGTTACCGGCATCAGCGCCTCTGTATTCTGGGATTTGCAGGAGTCCGGCACCGATGCTGACCTGCTGAACGAGGCAGGTGTCACAACGCTGATTCGCCGTGACGGTTTCCGCTTCTGGGGTAACCGTACCTGCTCTGATGACCCACTGTTCCTCTTTGAAAACTACACCCGCACCGCGCAGGTGCTGGCCGACACGATGGCTGAGGCGCACATGTGGGCGGTGGATAAGCCCATCACCGCAACGCTGATTCGCGACATCGTTGACGGCATCAATGCCAAATTCCGTGAGCTGAAAACAAACGGCTATATCGTGGATGCGACCTGCTGGTTCAGCGAAGAATCCAACGATGCGGAAACCCTCAAGGCCGGAAAACTGTATATCGACTATGACTATACCCCGGTGCCTCCTCTCGAAAACCTGACCCTGCGCCAGCGTATTACTGATAAATATCTGGCAAATCTGGTCACCTCGGTTAACAGCAATTAAGGAGCCTGACCGATGGCAATGCCGCGCAAACTCAAGTTAATGAACGTCTTTCTGAACGGCTACAGCTATCAGGGCGTTGCAAAGTCCGTCACGCTGCCAAAACTGACCCGTAAGCTCGAAAACTATCGCGGTGCGGGGATGAACGGCAGCGCACCGGTAGACCTCGGCCTTGATGACGATGCGCTGTCAATGGAGTGGTCGCTCGGGGGCTTCCCGGATTCGGTTATCTGGGAACTTTACGCCGCAACCGGTGTGGATGCCGTACCGATTCGTTTTGCAGGCTCTTACCAGCGCGACGATACCGGCGAAACGGTGGCCGTCGAGGTGGTCATGCGTGGACGTCAGAAAGAAATCGACACCGGCGAGGGGAAACAGGGAGAAGATACCGAGTCGAAAATCTCCGTGGTCTGCACTTATTTCCGGCTGACGATGGACGGTAAGGAGCTGGTCGAAATTGACACCATCAACATGATTGAGAAGGTGAACGGCGTCGACCGGCTGGAGCAACACCGCCGCAATATCGGCCTGTGATTTTCATCCGGTCAGCCTGGCTGACCGGTTAACCCCGATTCATAAGTGAGAAAACCATGAACAAAGAAAATGTCATTACCCTGGACAATCCGGTCAAACGTGGTGAGCAGGTTATCGAACAGGTCACGCTGATGAAACCCAATGCCGGGACGCTGCGTGGTGTCAGTCTGGCAGCGGTCGCGAACTCCGAAGTCGATGCACTGATTAAGGTGCTGCCGCGCATGACGGCACCGATGCTGACCGAGCAGGAAGTCGCCGCGCTGGAACTGCCTGACCTTGTGGCGCTGGCCGGTAAGGTGGTCGGTTTTTTGTCGCCGAACTCGGTGCAGTGACGTTTCCAAAAAATCTCTCGGTCGATGACCTGATGGCGGATGTGGCAGTGGTATTTCACTGGCCGCCATCAGAACTGTATCCCATGAGCCTGACCGAACTCATCACATGGCGCGAAAAGGCGCTCCGGCGAAGCGGAAACACGAATGAGTAACAATGTAAAATTACAGGTATTGCTCAGGGCTGTTGACCAGGCATCCCGCCCGTTTAAATCCATCCGTACAGCGAGCAAGTCGCTGTCGGGGGATATCCGGGAAACACAAAAATCACTGCGCGAGCTGAACGGTCAGGCATCCCGTATTGAGGGATTTCGCAAGACCAGTGCACAGCTCGCCGTGACTGGTCATGCACTTGAAAAGGCGCGGCAGGAAGCCGAAGCCCTTGCCACACAGTTTAAAAACACCGAACGTCCGACACGTGCTCAGGCGAAAGTGCTGGAATCCGCAAAGCGTGCGGCGGAGGACTTACAGGCGAAATATAACCGCCTGACGGATTCCGTTAAACGCCAGCAGCGGGAACTGGCCGCTGTGGGAATTAATACCCGCAATCTTGCACATGATGAGCAGGGACTGAAAAACCGTATCAGTGAAACCACCGCACAGCTTAACCGTCAGCGCGACGCGCTGGCGCGTGTCAGTGCGCAACAGGCAAAACTTAACGCAGTCAAACAGCGTTATCAGGCCGGAAAGGAACTGGCCGGAAATATGGCCTCAGTGGGCGCTGCCGGTGTGGGGATTGCGGCGGCGGGAACGATGGCCGGTGTTAAGCTACTGATGCCCGGTTATGAGTTTGCGCAGAAAAACTCAGAATTGCAGGCTGTGCTCGGTGTGGCAAAAGACTCCGCCGAAATGGCTGCACTACGCAAGCAGGCGCGCCAGCTCGGCGATAATACCGCCGCCTCGGCGGATGATGCGGCCGGTGCGCAGATTATCATTGCGAAAGCGGGTGGAGATGCTGCGGCTATTCAGGCGGCAACGCCGGTCACGCTGAATATGGCACTGGCGAATCAGCGGTCGATGGAAGAAAACGCGCAACTGTTGCTGGGGACTAAGGCATCCTTTCAACTGTCAAATGATGATGTCAGCCATGTGGGCGACGTGTTGTCGGCAACGATGAATAAGTCGGCGGCTGATTTTCAGGGGCTCAGTGATGCACTGACTTACCTCGGGCCGGTTGCGAGGACGGCAGGTGTAAGTCTTGAGCAGGCAGCGGCCATGACAGGTGTGCTGCATGACAATAACATCAGGGGGTCAATGGCGGGTACGGGTAGCAGTGCCGTTGTCACCCGATTACAGGCACCGACTGGAAAAGCATGGGATGCACTCAAAGAGCTTGGCGTTAAAACCTCGGACAAAAAGGGAAATATGCGTCCGTTGTTCACCATTCTGAAAGAGATTCAGGCCAGCTTTGATAAACACAAGCTGGGAACGTCTCAGAAGGGGGAATACCTTAAAACCATTTTTGGTGAGGAAGCCCTGAAATCAGCGAACGTTTTACTGGCAGCGGCAGCAAGCGGAAAACTGGATACGCTGACCGCCACGCTGAAAGCCTCGGACGGTAAAACGGAAGAGCTGGTTAAAATCATGCAGGATAACCTCGGCGGTGACTTTAAGGAGTTTCAGTCCGCTTATGAGGCGGTGGGGACTGACCTGTTTGACCAGCAGGAAGGCGCGCTGCGTAAGCTCACGCAGACGGCCACAAAGTATGTGTTAAAACTCGACGGCTGGATACAGAAAAACAAATCACTGGCGTCAACCATTGGCCTCATTGCCGGTGGTGCGCTGGCGCTTACTGGCATCATCGGTGCAATTGGTCTTGTAGCCTGGCCGGTTATCACCGGCATCAATGCCATCATCGCGGCAGCAGGCGCAATGGGGGCAATCTTCACGACGGTTGGTAGTGCCGTTATGACGGCCATCGGGGCGATTAGCTGGCCGGTTGTGGCTGTGGTGGCCGCCATTGTCGCCGGGGCGTTGCTTATCCGTAAATACTGGGAGCCTGTCAGCGCATTCTTTGGCGGTGTGGTTGAAGGGCTGAAAGCGGCATTTGCGCCGGTGGGGGAGCTGTTCACGCCACTGAAACCGGTGTTTGACTGGCTGGGCGAAAAGTTACAGGCCGCGTGGCAGTGGTTTAAAAACCTGATTGCCCCGGTTAAAGCCACCCAGGACACCCTGAACCGTTGCCGTGACACGGGCGTCATGTTCGGGCAGGCACTGGCTGACGCGCTGATGCTGCCGCTTAATGCGTTCAACAAACTGCGCAGCGGTATTGACTGGGTACTGGAAAAACTCGGTGTTATCAACAAAGAGTCAGACACACTTGACCAGACCGCCGCAAGGACTCATGCCGCCACGTATGGCACCGGTGGTTATATTCCGGCGACCAGCTCTTATGCAGGCTATCAGGCTTATCAGCCGGTCACGGCACCGGCTGGTCGCTCTTATGTGGACCAGAGTAAAAACGAATATCACATTAACCTGACGGGTGGTTCTGCGCCGGGAACACAGCTTGACCGCCAGTTACAGGATGCGCTCGAAAAATACGAGCGGGATAAACGTGCGCGCGCCCGTGCCAGCATGATGCATGACGGTTAAGGAGGTGACGAAAAATGATGCTCGCGTTAGGTATGTTTGTTTTTATGCGCCAGACGCTGCCACACCAGGCCATGCAGCGTGAATCAGATTATCGCTGGCCGTCAAATTCCCGTATCGGTAAACGGGATGCCTTTCAGTTTCTCGGTGTTGGCGAGGAAAACATCACGCTTGCCGGTGTGCTTTATCCCGAACTGACCGGCGGAAAGCTGACGATGACCACGCTCAGGCTGATGGCAGAGGAAGGTCGGGCGTGGCCGTTGCTGGATGGCACCGGCATGATTTACGGCATGTATGTCATCAGCAGGGTGAGTGAAACAGGGAGTATTTTCTTTGCAGACGGCACACCCCGGAAAATTGATTTTACGCTGTCGCTCACCCGCGTTGATGAATCACTGGCCGCGCTTTATGGCGATATCGGTAAACAGGCGGAATCGCTCATCGGTAAGGCTGGCAGTATGGCGACTAAATTCACAGGTATGACGGGGGCGGGATAATGCTGGATGCACTGACATTTGATGCAGGCAGTACGCTGACGCCGGATTACATGCTGATGCTCGACAGCAGGGATATTACCGGCAATATCAGCGACCGTCTAATGAGCATGACTCTGACGGATAACCGGGGCTTTGAGGCTGACCAGCTTGATATTGAACTGAACGATGCCGACGGGCAGGTCGGGCTGCCGGTTCGTGGCGCTGTCCTGACGGTGTATATCGGCTGGAAAGGTTTTGCCCTGGTATGCAAAGGGAAATTTACCGTTGATGAGGTTGAACACCGGGGCGCGCCGGATGTGGTTACCATCCGCGCCCGGAGTGCAGATTTTCGCGGGACGCTCAATTCCCGCCGTGAAGGCTCCTGGCATGACACCACGCTCGGTGCGATTGTTGAGGTGATAGCCTCCCGTAACAGGCTGGAAGCCAGTGTCGCGCCGTCACTGGCCGGAATTAAAATCCCGCACATCGACCAGTCGCAGGAGTCTGATGCAAAATTCCTGACCCGCCTTGCTGAACGCAACGGCGGTGAGGTGTCGGTAAAAATGGGAAAATTGTTGTTTCTCAAAGCGGGGCAGGGGGTGACGGCCAGCGGTAAAAAAATCCCGCAGATTACCATCACCCGCAGCGACGGCGACCGTCATCATTTTGCGATTGCTGACCGCGGAGCCTACACAGGCGTAACGGCAAAGTGGTTACACACCAAAGACCCGAAGCCGCAAAAGCAGAAGGTAAAACTGAAACGCAAAAAGAAAGAGAAACACCTGCGCGCACTGGAGCACCCGAAAGCGAAACCGGTCAGGCAGAAGAAAGCGCCTAAAGTACCGGAAGCGCGTGAAGGTGAATACATGGCCGGTGAGGCTGACAACGTTTTTGCCCTGACCACGGTATATGCCACGAAAGCGCAGGCCATGCGCGCCGCTCAGGCGAAGTGGGATAAACTGCAACGGGGCGTTGCGGAGTTCTCCATCAGCCTGGCTACCGGTCGGGCAGATATTTACACGGAAACGCCGGTCAAAGTGTCAGGTTTTAAGCGCGTCATAGACGAGCAGGACTGGACAATCACTAAGGTGACACATTTTCTGAATAATAGCGGCTTCACGACGTCCTTAGAGCTTGAGGTCAGGCTTTCTGATGTGGAGTACGAAACAGAAGATGATGAGTGATGTTTTTGTTTTATCTGTTTGTTTTGTAAGGATAAATTAACTAAAATGGCACCATCAACAAAACCGGAAGAGGTGCTCGCGATGTTTCATTGTCCTTTATGCCAGCATGCCGCACATGCGCGTACAAGTCGCTATATCACTGACACGACAAAAGAGCGTTATCATCAGTGCCAGAACGTGAATTGCAGCGCCACGTTCATCACTTATGAGTCGGTACAGCGATACATCGTGAAGCCGGGAGAAGTCCACGCCGTAAGACCGCACCCGTTGCCGTCAGGGCAGCAAATTATGTGGATGTAATTAGAAACAGGAAGCCCCTCAGTCGAGGGGCTTTTTTTGTCGATGTGGTCAATGTGTGGACGTGACCAGAAATAAATCCTTTTATTTCATGTGATTAGATATCAAAAAATGTCACCAATAACTGACATTGCGGTGTTTCTCCAGATGTGGCCCATCTGAGGCCGTGTTGGTGCGCAGCTCGAAGGCTACGTCGAGTCTGTTTTGGCAGTCACCTTAAAGTATAGATAGCTGACAAAAAAGGCTCTCGTGCTAAAAAAGGCCCCACTTTCGTGGAGCCTTTATTGTACGCTTTTTACTGTACGATTTCAGTCAAATCTAATTACATAGATTGAGTGAAGGTACGAGTAATAACGTCCTGCTGCTGTTCTTTAGTCAGCGAGTTGAAACGTACTGCGTAGCCAGATACACGGATGGTCAGCTGCGGATATTTTTCCGGGTTTTCCATCGCGTCGAGCAGCATTTCACGGTTCATCACGTTAACGTTCAGGTGCTGACCACCTTCGATGGATGCTTCGTGGTGGAAGTAACCATCCATCAGACCAGCCAGGTTGGTCTTACGAACTTCGTCGTCTTTACCCAGTGCGTTCGGAACGATAGAGAAGGTGTAGGAGATACCATCTTTAGCGTAAGCAAACGGCAGTTTAGCAACGGAAGTCAGAGACGCTACAGCACCTTTCTGGTCACGACCGTGCATCGGGTTAGCACCCGGTCCGAACGGCGCGCCAGCACGACGACCGTCTGGGGTGTTACCAGTTTTCTTACCATACACAACGTTAGAAGCTGTCTCTTATACACATCTGACGCTGCCGACGAAGCTAGAAGTGTAGAT
>ENA-UAML01000274-UAML01000274.1-human-gut-metagenome-genome-assembly--contig:-NODE-274-length-17938-cov-10.548174_pt1 | contig 17938 bp, 19 predicted proteins | sample MGYA00244211_ERZ654495 | MGnify/ENA primary metagenome ERZ654495 (study PRJEB26926, sample SAMN06164685) | human gut metagenome | biome: ENVO:00009003; feature: ENVO:2100002; material: ENVO:00002003... | reverse complement strand
AATTAAAGGTGTAGTTATCATAACAAAAAAGATTATTTCTTATTATGGTTTTTCTATTTTAGGTCGGGAAAAACGAATAGCCGTGCTTGTTAATTAAATTTAATATTAAGTTGTATCTTGCAATAAAATGTATCAATGTACGCATTTTTTATATTTAAAATGTGTATCTTTGCCAAAAAACAATATGAATGGAGATATATAGAAGTATATTGAAAGACCTTGCAGCATGGAAGGACAGCAGATTCCGTAAGCCTTTGGTGCTTCAAGGAGCAAGGCAAGTAGGCAAGTCGTGGGTTCTTAACAAGTTTGGTAAAGACTGTTTTGACAACTGCGTATATGTCAATTTCGACACAATGCCGGAAATTAAGCAGGACTTTGCCCGTACCAAAGACCCAAAACGCTTAATTAACGTGCTGTCAATGGTGTCCGGGGTGAAGATAGAACCTGGGCGAACTCTTGTAATACTCGACGAGATACAGGAATGTAACGACGCCCTGAACAGCCTCAAATATTTTTGCGAACAAACACCGGAGTATGCCATTGTTTGTGCCGGGTCGTTACTTGGCGTGGCATTGAACCGTCAAGGGGCATCGTTTCCTGTCGGCAAGGTTGATTTCATGCACATGTATCCCGTTTCGTTTTCCGAATATTTGGCTGCAACAAACCCAGACTTGGCGGAAATATTACAAGGCATAACAGACATTGAACCTCTACCCGAAGTAATCCATTCAAAGTTGGTTGACGCATACAAAACCTATCTCGTACTTGGCGGAATGCCCGAAGCCGTAAGCCGATACGCAGACACATACGATTGGAAACAGGTTGATGCCATTCTGCAAAACATCCTCCGGGCATATTCACTTGACTTCTCCAAACACATAGCGGCAAGGGATATTCTACGTGTTTTCGCCGTATGGAATAATATAGAGGGACATTTGGCGCGTGACAACAGGAAATTCCGCTACACGGAAATACAGAAAGGGGCAAGGGCACGTGAATATGAAAACGCTATCGAATGGTTATGTCTTGCCGGTCTTACGCATCGTGTGTTTTGCGTCAACACTCCGCGCATTCCTTTGGCTGCATACAAAAACAGTTCATACTTCAAGATGTATCTTTCCGACGTAGGGTTGCTGCGTTCAAAGTTCCGTCTTGAGCCTACGTCCGTCTTGCTTGGTGACAGGCTGTTGACAGAGTTTAAGGGAGTATTGTCCGAGAATTATGTCTTGACCTCTCTTGTACGGCAGTTCGGTGAGGAGCAATTCTACTGGTCATCCGGTAATACTGCGGAGATAGAGTTTATGCTGCAATATAACGGCAGTATTATACCAGTTGAGGTTAAATCAGGAAACAGTGTAACTGCCAAAAGCCTTTCAGAATACAGAAAGAAATATGAACCAGATATAGCAATACGTTTTTCGACAAGGAACATACGCAAGGATGACAACCTGATAAACATTCCACTATATCTTACCGATAGACTGAAGGATTTTCTATAAACACTTTATGTGCAACTTTTCTCTTTGTAGGATGACGTTGTTCATGGTAAACAGAATGCAGGATTTTTTCTTTCAATATGGTACATATATAAATATCACCCTGAAATCCTTGTAAAAAAGCTGCATTTCTTTTTCTTTCGTTTGTTGTAGGCACACGCCGCATGAGTGGATGATTATATTGTTGTTTACATTTGCCTTCGGTTTTCTATGAAGTCCATGATGATAAAACAGGAATATATTAACTTGTGATTTGCGTTGTTCATCAATTATGTGTATATTTGCAAAGAGGACAAATGTTGACTTATTGTTGACTGATAGATATAAACAAGTTCTCAAGAGAGTTCGTTAAATGGTTGATATACAGCACTTTGGCTTTTAGCTCAGTTGGTTAGAGCAACAGACTCATAATCTGGAGGTCCCAGGTTCAAGCCCTGGATGGCCCACACTGAAAATCAAGCAGTTACGGACTTCGTAACTGCTTTTTTCATACCCGTTGCGAACACCATGCGAACACAGAACACTCGTGAAACGCAATGAAATCAAAATGCAATCGCTGTTCTTTTATGCTAAGTTGCATTAGATTGTATTTTGTTTTTGTGTTTATTATCAACATTTCTTTTTTACGAAAAAAGTTAATGATGACGAATATCATATCCAAATAAATCGAATTTAAAGAACCTTAGATTAAACTGCCGCATGACAATAGGGGAAAGTGTTATTGGTTTGCGGATTTCTGGTACTTTTGTTTCCCGAATTTTAATACTCTCGATATTTCGGATGACGCAACTCGGAATTTTTAGTTGCATGGCTTCCATATTCACAGTTTCTGGAATATTGGTCATGCAGGTCGTATGATACGGAATGTTGAGCCATATTGAAATATGTAAAATCAACGAAGGAATACGTTTTGGTATATTAATATGGTTGCAGAAAATGCCAAGCAAGTTGTACTTTTGTGGCCACAAAAGTTACTTGCCGACCGCTTCGCATCAGAGCAACTTCATTGCTGTTTCGCCTTGCGAAATAAAATCTTGGAAATATTGCATCGGACATCCGATGTATGAAGAACACAAAAAACGAGAGTGCAAAGACTTATGACATTTCTAAAATTAAGAATTCTGTTGAGTGGTATAAGCCATCCAGAAAGCGCGTAACCGCGGTTACTTAAATCAGGGGAAAAGAAGTGCAAACTAAACAACGGAATGTTACGCAAATCTTGACATCTCTTTGTAAGAGATGAAAACCGACTGTCAACATTATGCTAAACACCTGATTATCAAGCTAAAAAGGATAACATATACGGAAAATAGCGCAACGAATGTTGTGTGAAATGCGGTTTTTTTGTGTAAATATCATGGCGGGATGCAAATAAATTTTAATATTTCCACTCATTATCAGCATTTTATTTGCAGTTTTTTGTATCTTTGCAAACGTGTTCATCTCTTACAAAGAGATGTACAGCATGGGAAAGGCTATGTCTCAGTAAACCAACACATGAAGCCGCTATGGCAAAATCAAGACGCAGGACAAAGAATTTTTCCTTTGAGCTTTTGTGGACAAACAACGTAACTGCTTGTGTTTCAATCAAAAATGAACATTCGCAGGACTCCAAGGCTTGTCTTTCGTTGATTTACATATATTAGCAACAGCATCTTTGTGCCAATAATATAATCAAGGTAAGCGCATGAACGTAAATCCCGATATGGAGAACACCATGCAATGGTATGCAATGCGTGACTTGAAGCGACGCAACGCAAAGCTGCCTGCCTATAAGATGTTCGAGGGCATGGGCATGGAATGCTTTACGCCGATGGTGCATAGGTTGACCGTCATCAAAGGCAAACATGAAGAAGAGATCGTGCCTTTCATGCAGGACCTGCTTTTCGTTAAAGAGACACGTGAGCGGCTCGACCCGATAGTGGAACGCACGCCTACGCTGCAATACCGCTACAAGATAGGAGTGCGGCACACGCCGATAATTGTGCGCAACGCCGACATGGAGCGGTTTATCAAGGCCGTGAAATCAACAAATACCCCCAGATATTACAGTCCTGACGAGATAACCCCCGACATGAGAAAGCGCAAAATACTTATAATCGGCGGTACACTTGACGGCTATACGGGAACGTTGGTCACGACGCGCGGCTCGAAAGTGAAACGCCTGTTGGTGGAACTTCCGACATTGTTGGCCGCTGCCGTCGAGGTGCACCCCGAATACATACAGCTTATTTAATTAAGAATGAAGAAAATTACCGATGCAGGTAATGGCTTTAACTTCTAATGAGCGAAGCGAGTGATAACTTCTTTTAACTCCTTTAACTTCTTAAAAAGTGTACACGATAAACGAATTCAAGACGGAATGGCAACGCTTACACCACCCTTCCATGAATGTGGACAGTGATGTTGCGTTCTACTATCAGCTCTATGGCGAGTTGCTTCGTATTGCAAAACAGCATGCACGGCATTATGACGATGCGGACATCCTGTCGTTGCTGCTCTATACGGAGAACACCGTTGCCATAGGTCTTGACGGCGTTTACGAGTATATGTACCGCAGCTTGGGCGACGTTGTGTTTCACTGGTGCGATGGCTTGGATATGGATGCAAACGCAACATCGCAAGTACATAACCTTGTATCACAAGCCGTTGCGGACGCACCGCATAGCGCACTAAGGCAATGGATGACGGAAAGTGTGCTGTCACGCGAATTCCAGCACTTAAGCGATATGCTGACCTATTTCGCACGTGAAGACAATAACTTGCGATGCATATTTCCTGATTTGCGTTACCGTAAGGAAATGTTCCTGCGGATTTCGGGTGACGAACATACCGCCCGGCAGATGCTGTGGGCGGACATGGCTTTCAACTGGCGCGACAAGCACAGCAACTCACTGTCTGCCACATTGGCAAAGCAATGCCGTATGACAGCTCCTTTGGTTGACAGACAGGAAAAAGCTTCGTTGTTGGAAGTGGCAAGTATCCTCGACTCCATCCGTTCAGAACGGCTTGACCTTTATACTGTCATTGAGAAGGAAAACAGCCATACACTTACCTTACGTCACAAGAACGGCCGCATATTCAATAATGTGAAAGTCAATACGCCTATCCCAGCAAAGGCCCAATACAGTTGCCTTGCCGCCCAGCTTGTCACCTTTTCGGGCAAGACTTACGCCAACGGCCCCACCGTTTGGCTTAATGCTGATAAATATGCTAAATGGAACTGCGACAAAATGTGGAACGACATCTTAAAAAATGAGCAGGAGGCTGCAAAACGAACTTATTTCACCACGCCGTTTGGCAAGCGTATAAGTCTTTACGAAGACCTTTATACCGTACCGGAAGACCCGGAGGAAGCCTATTATGCCGACATGGGCATCTATTTTGACGAGCCGAACATTTTTGATTTCCTCGATTTACTGAAATCTACAGATAAGACATTCTAAAAATCCATTTTTCTAAAGATAACGGTGTGAAAACAATGACGGCAACTTCTGCGGCCTCAGCCGTTTTGCAACGTTTATCGGCAACAACCGTAGCGATTGCCGTCATTTCAAAATAACAACGATGACCGACACTTCAGCCAACAACAAGCGTATAGCCAAGAACACCATATTGTTATATATCAGGATGTTTTTCATCATGGTCGTGACATTGTTCACGAGCCGCGTGGTGCTGAATACCCTTGGCGTAGTAGATTTCGGTATATATAATGTGGTCGGAGGTGTGGTGGCCATGATGGGCATCCTCAACGGTGCTATGGCCGTTTCCACCCAAAGGTATTTGACATTCGAACTTGGCCGCGGCGATACGGTGCGCCTGAAACAGGTGTTCAGCGTCTGTTTAACCATATTCTTTCTGTTGTCGGTAATTGTCGTTATCTTAGCCGAGACTGTTGGACTGTGGTTTTTGCACAACAAGATGGTTATACCAGCTGAAAGGATGGTTGCAGCCAACTGGGCTTACCAATACTCCATCCTTGCCTGCATACTGTCGTTGGTGATCAATCCATTTAACGCGATCATCATTGCACATGAGCGGATGAATGTTTACGCATACGTCAGCATACTTGAGGTTTCTTTGAAACTTGCAGTTGTTTATCTGTTGCTCGTCATCCCTACCGACAGGCTTTCCACATACGGACTGCTGATTTTACTAAGCCATGCAATAGTTGCTTTTACTTATATCGTTTATTGTTGGCGTCATTTCAAGGAAACACATTACCGCTTTTATTGGGAACGTCCCATGTTCATCGAAATAGTTTCCTACTCCGGATGGAATCTGTTTGGCTCAGTGTCCTCTCTTGTCAAAGGACAGGGATTAAACATTCTGTTGAATATGTTTTTTAACCCGGCGGTGAATGCGGCTCGCGGCATAGCATACCAGATAAATTCCGCCATTACACAGTTTTTCACTAACTTCTATACGGCGGTCCGTCCGCAAATAACGAAATATTATGCACAAGGCGACATGGAAGATATGCTGAAATTGGTCTTCAGAAGCTCGAAATTCTCATTTTACCTGATCATGCTCATTTCCATGCCTATTGTCATAGAAGCACCGTATATCGTAAACTTATGGCTTGGGCAATTGCCGGAATACGTCGTGCCGTTCACAAGGCTGATTATTGTGATTTCAGCTATAGATGCAATGGCTACACCATTGATGACCGCCGCACACGCCACTGGTCATATCAGGCTTTACCAGTTTTCGGTCGGGACAATGACAATCCTCAATCTGCCCATTTCGTATGTGTTCCTGAAACTTGGCGGACAGCCGCTTACGGTATTCTATGTCTCGCTTTGCATTTCAACTATCTGCCTCTTTATGCGGCTATGGATTGTCCACAGGCTGATGGACTTCCCCGTGAAACGCTATATAATTCAGGTGTTCGGTTCCTGTGTGTTCATTTGCGCTGTGGCATTAATTATACCACTAACTATCCACTTGCTGTTACGTGAAAATTTTGTCAATGTCGTGATTGTATGCTTGGTGTGTGTTCTATCCACTATAACTACCGTATATGGATTGGGACTCACTAAACATGAGCGTGAGCTTGTCGTGGATGTCATTAAAAAGAAAATATTACACAAAAAGTAAACAATGGTCAAACTTGCCACTCATGATGCCTGCACCGGATGTGGTGCCTGTGCTTTTAAGTGCCCTAAACAATGCATCTCGATGAAAGAGGATGCTGTCGGACAGATATATCCCTTAATTGACAGCACAAACTGTATTGAATGCTATTCATGTGAGAAAGTATGCCCGATACTAAATGAACCGGCATTCTGTCAGTCGAAAAAGGCGTATGCCGCATGGTCTAATGATCAGGAAGAAAGACGGACTTCGGCTTCAGGCGGAATTGCCATAGAAATGTATAAGTACGCTATCTCAAATGGCTGGTTTGTGGTAGGGGCTGTGCAAAACAAGGACTTTTCAGTCTCCCACAAAATGGCCTCTACCGATGAAGAACTTGCCGCATTCAAGAATTCAAAATATGTGTTCAGCGATGCTTATGCTGTATTCCCTGAAATCAGGTCGGCACTGAAAGATAACAGAAAAGTCTTGTTTATCGGCTTGCCATGCCAAGTGGCCGCATTGAGAAAGCTGTTCCGTGACGATGAAAACCTACTGCTCGTGGAGGTCGTGTGTCATGGCACGACCCCGTTCTCCTATTTGAAGCAACACATTGACATGTTGTCAAGGCAGTACGGGAAAACGGTCACGCGGATGTCGTTCAGAGACCCCTATACTTATACTTATACTTTTACTTTTACTTTATATGACGAAGAAGGAAAGTTGTTCTACGCCAAACGGACAAAGGATGGCGACACCTATCAGTTCGGTTACCACCGTGCCGTGTCGTATAGAGAAAACTGCTATCACTGCCGTTTCGCCAAGCCGGAACGCAATGCCGACATCACGATAGCCGATTACCACGGTCTTGGTCTTTCATCACCATGCATCTTCAGTGCCCGGAAGGTGTCGCTGATTCTTGAGAACACCTTCAAGGGAAGTGCCTTTGTTGACAGCCTGATACACAACCGGCGTATCCATGCCGAGCAGCGTCCGCTTGAAGAACCGTTCAAGGGTGAAGCACAATTGAGGCATCCATCGTTGAAGAGTAAATGCAGACTGATGTTCGAACGAAATATTTGGGAAAATGGGGCTTGTTTCGAAGAAGCGATAAAAAAACCGATGAAATATCAGGAATTTATTGATAGATGGCGTTTTATCTTGCACCTACCAAAACGCATTTCAAGAAAGATATACAAAATCATTCGTAAATCGCTAATTCCAAGTAGAATAACCAAGCTATATTAAAGTTGCTAAATGTTGCAAATTTTAGATATGAATACAGTTGTGGATAATTTTTCAACTTTTCAGATGCGATTTTATTATTGGGACATTTGAAAAGGATTTTAATAAGAAACAAAATGAAAATTGGAATATTAACTGTACATCGAGCATACAACTATGGCTCTGTGCTTCAATGTTATGCTCTTCAAGAATATTTAAGAAGTCAAGGACATGATGTATGGGTTGTGGATTATAGACAACAATGGACAGAGGAAACTTATAGTACTTTTAGCTTATCAAAGATAAGCAGGATCTATGTAAGGCCAAAAGCCTTAGTACGATATGTATTAAAAACATTTCATAGATATTGTCTGAATAGAAGGAGACAAGCTGTTTTTAAAAATTTCTGTAGTCATTTCCGCTTGACCGAAGCTTGTGGGGTTGACAATATCGTGCCTGGATTTGATTGCTATATAATAGGAAGTGACCAATTGTGGTCATTTGCATGTGTAGGAAGTGAAGATCCTGTTTATACAGGAAATTTTATTCACGACAAAAACAGTAGGATTGTAGGATATGCATTGAGCTCGAATTTCCAATCAATACAGGCATTGGGCACAAACGGTTTGAATAGAATTATCTCTAATTTCGACAAACTTTCTTTTCGTGAAAAATCTATAATTTCTTTAATAAATGAGTACACTGGTAAAACATTTCAACAGGTATTAGACCCTACATTGTTGATTAATGAAGATATGTGGCTCTCATTTATTGAGCATTCTATATGGAAAGGAAAGAAGTATATTGCTGTATATCAAGCAAGAGGCGTATATGGAGATGAAAACTTTTTAATTAAAAAGGCAAATACTTTATGCGAACAAATTGGAGGTAAGGTGATAGATATGAGTAATATGACATATTCTGTTGAGGATTTCTTATCTATAATAAAATATGCGCAATATATTATTACGACATCATTTCATGCAACTGTATTTTCAATAATATTCGAGACACCTTGTTTCGCTGTTCGGCTTGATGATGGATATGATTGTCGTTATGTCGACTTATTACATTCGTTGGGCACCGAGGGAGAAAAGGAAATAGTAAAAAAAGATTTTGTTCCCAAACCATTTAACATTGACTTTAAAAAAATGAAAAATAACTTGAATACTTTAAGGATTAATTCTTATGAGTTTTTAGGAAATTTATAGAGTGTTATGTTTATTCCATTATTACTATTCTGTATTTTTAGCATAATTTCCTTTAAAGATATTTCAAAAGGAATTATAGCTACGTTTGTTTTTTCGTCTTTTCTCGATGGTTTTATTGTGTTCAGCAATTATTCTGTTTATACATTACTAATTGTTTTGAATATTTTTTTATTGTTCAAAGACAGACGATTTTCTAAAACATCAGGGATAGGGAATTTTCCACTTATATTACCATTTATACTAGTATGTTTGGCTAATATCTTAAGTAATGTTCTCGCGCCAATATCCCATATGGGAAGTTTGGTTCAAAGAGTACTAACTTTATGTGTGTATATATATATAGTTTGGATTTTGTTTGTAAACAAACAAGAATCGTCGCTAAAATCACTCATATATTTTGCAAGAATTTATGCCATCATTATAACGGCATATTGTGTTTTTGAAATAATATCAAATTCTAACCCATTTGTAGACAGGATGTCTGAACTTGGATTTTATCCATATAATTATGACTTACAAATGAGGTATGGGATAAAAAGATGCTATACCATCTTTCCTATGCATATTACAAATGGTGCAGTTTCAATAGAGTTGTTTTGTCTGCTCTTATTTGCTTGGATACGTGGATGGCTATCTAGAAAAAAAACAAACTTACTAATAATAGGTTTATTAGCATTGAATATATTTGCTACAGGGGCAAGATCTGTCATATTGTCCTTTATAATTTGCTTGCTTTTTCTATTATCATATTTGCGACGATCTTTTAAAATCATTATATGTTCAGCTTTTTTGTTTTGTTTTTTAGCTATACAATTCCAAGACTATTTCAATGAAATTATCCTCTCGTTTTCTGACACATCTAGTGTAGAAGGTAGCAGTAGTGAAATGCGTGAACGTCAATGGATATTGACCTATAGTCTATTACAGGATTCATTCTTTTTTGGTCATGGCATAGGATATATTTCGGATATCATGGACAAATTTACTTATGATATGCAGGGCGCGGAATCGTTATGGATTCCAGTGTTAGTAGACTTGGGATTTGTTGGTGCTATCGCTTATGCAACATACTTTATAGCCATTTATTTGTTTTGTGCGAAGTCAAATTATAAACCTGTCATATTTATTGCTTTAGGTTTTACCGTTTTATATATCATGACATCGGTACCTAATTTGGCATTTACTAATTTTTTTATTTACATTTTAGCTATTGTCACTATGGCAAAATATTCTCTTACAAGAAATGTTAAACATAATGAAGATCTCTATTTTAGTTCCAATATATAATGTTTCCAAATATATTGAACGTTGCGCCTTTTCATTGATGGAGCAAACCTACAAAAATATAGAATACGTGTTCGTAGATGACTGTACACCCGATAACAGTATAACTTTACTTAAAGAAGTCATAGCAAAATATCCCCATCGACAGGATCAAGTAAAAATAATATCACATGAACACAACAAAGGATTGGCCGGAGCAAGGATTACAGCTCTCAACTCAGCCACTGGAGACTATGTATTCCATGTGGATGCAGATGACTATATAGCCCCTGATGCCGTTGAAAAATTGTCGCTCCAGGCTATAAGTTCTGATTCTGATATAGTAGATGCGTCGTACTGCAAAGTTGATGGCAATAAGATTATTTGTACAAATGCTCCTTATAAAGGTTCGAAAATAGACTATTTACAGCTTATAGTAGGACGCACTGGTTTAGTAAACAATCAAATATGGGGTAAACTGATAAAAAAATCTCTTTATGATAATAATAACATCAATGCAATAGAAGGTATTGACTACGGAGAAGACTATTCTGTATTTCCTAAACTGCTATTTCATTCACAAAAGAGGACTTGGATTGACAGTGTTGCATATTATTACAATGTATCTAATACGACTTCATATATGCATTCTGTTTCCAAGAAAGCTATGGAATCATACGTAAGAGCGGAAATTTGCATATACGAATATTTCATGTCCCAAAAAGAAAGATGTAAATATTTACTCTTCTCTTTAGATTTTGGTTTTGCCAACATATATAAGTTTGCGAGACAATACGGGCAATCTGTTTCAATTATTGATAGAGCATATCAATTTCACAGTAGCTATTCCTTATTAAACTTCTATACATTGACTTTTAAACGTCATATTACATATATTGTCGGACGAGTAATGTTTGTAATCATAAAAAATGTCTATTATACACGACTATTGAACAAATAGTACATTTTATATCTGGGTAGAGATATCAACAAATATTAAACCTTAAAACATCAGAAAATGACAAGTGACAGACATGCTTACTTAATTATCGCCCATAATAAGTGGAAGCAACTGCAAAAACTGATTTCACTTATTGACGATAAACGTAATGACATTTACATACACATAGATAAAAAATCTGACACTTCAGACTTACACTTAAGCACAACATTTTCGAATATTACTTTTGTTGAAAGAAATGATGTTCGTTGGGGCGATGTGAGCCAAGTGAACACGGAAATAACCCTGTTCCAAACCGCCCTTATGGGGGGGTGGGCTATGCGTATTATCATCTGCTAAGTGGAATAGATCTCCATCTGCATAATCAAGATTACATACATGACTTTTTTAATCGGCATAACGGTAAAGAATTCATCGGGTTTGGCAAGGAAGATTGGAATGTACAAAACAGAGTGTATTGCTACAATTTCTTTACGCAATATATGCGTTGCAAAATTAATCCTATAAAATCTTTCCTCAACACTATGCGCATTAAGCTAAATAAGGCACAAATATGCATGGGTATAAATATACAAAGAAATTTGGAAATCCATTTTAGGTATGGAGCAAACTGGGTAAGCGTGACCCAAGATTTTGTTACTGAAATAGTGAAGCGTAAAGAAGAAATACTGGCAATGTACAAATATTCATTTTGCCCTGATGAAATTTACAAAACAAACTTTTGCTTTCAATTCTAAATTTCGCGAGCGAGTGTTTGACTTGAATGACGAGTTTCATGGGTGTATGCGTAACATTGATTGGACCAGAGGGCATCCTTATACATGGCACACAGAGGCTGATTATAAATATTTGTCCACATTTGAAAGATTGTTCGCACGTAAATTTGATTACGATACCTATCCCGAATTTGTAAACAAACTTATATATAAAATTAGGAATGAGTGATTCTGATATAAAAGTAAGCATCCTTGTGCCTGTGTATGGCGTTGAGAAGTATATTGCGAGGTGTGCCGAATCATTGTTCAAGCAGACGTACCAAAACATTGAATACATATTCGTGAACGACTGCACTAAAGACGGCAGTATAATCGTGCTGGAAGAAACCATTCATAAATTTCCAGAGCGAACGAGTATGGTACGTATAGTAAACCACGAGAAGAATCGCGGATTGGCCGCCGCACGCAATACTGCCGTTAACGCTGCAACGGGCGACTTTGTGATGCATATTGACAGTGATGACTATGTAGACGAACACATCGTAGAAAAGGCAATACGGAAGCAAAGGGAACAAGATGCGGACATCGTGAGTTGTAATGCAAAGAAAATGTATGCAGGCTATACGGAGCAGATGGTACACAAGCATTATCATTCGGCAAACGAACAGTGTCTTGACGTGTTGCGCCGCAAAGGACAGGTCTGTATCTGGGGGCGGCTTATCAGGCTATCGCTTTACCGCAGGTACAACATAGCCGTAGAGGAAGGTGTGAACATGGGTGAGGATTATCAGGTGATAGGCTGCTTGGCCTATTATTCTAAAAAGACCGATGTGGTGGACGAGTGCCTTTATTATTATGACTGCTCTAACGAAAGCTCATATTCAAACAAATTCTCATTGGAGAAAAACAGACAGTCTTGGCGTTCGTTCGATATTGTGAAAGATTTTTTCCTTCCAATCGACAACCAATACGCAGAAGCTGTAACAGAGGGGGAAATGAACATTATCACATCGCACCTCATTATGAGTAGTAAAATTAAGGATGGGAAATATTACTATGAAGAAGCAAGACGGCGCCTTCTGTCCATAGACAGGAAATATTGGAAAGAGGAACCAATGATGCGCCGCATAGTACTATACTTGAGTTTCAATTTCATTTTAATGAAAGCATATTCGCAGATTGCCCGTTGGACGAGACACTATTTAAAGAAACATGGCAATAGATAAGATGATCGTATTGGCAGGTGAGGACAAATGTACAGGTTGTGCTGCATGTCAACAAAGTTGTACACACACTGCCATAAGTATGAAGGAGAACCGTGAAGGATTCCTTTTCCCCAAGATAAACAAAGACAAGTGCGTAGGTTGCGGTCTGTGTGTTCGGCGATGTCCTGAACTGTCACCCATAAAAAGGCTGGACTATTCCGTACAAAAGTCTTACGCTGTGATTAACAATGAGTACAGAAAACAAAGTTCATCGGGAGGTGCGTTCTCGTTGTTGGCCGGATGGGTGATAAGACAAGGCGGCGTTGTTTTTGGAGCAGCATACGACAACAGACTTACCGTGAAGCACATAGCCGTTGACACGATGGCGGATTTGTGCAAATTGCGTGGTTCTAAATATGTGCAAAGTGATGTCGGCAACAGTTACAAACAGGTAAAGAGTTTTTTAGCTAATGGCCGTAAGGTGTTATTTTCCGGTACAGGTTGCCAAGTGGCTGGATTGTACGCATATTTGGACGGAAAGCGGTATAACGGGCAACTGTTTACAATCGACTTAGTATGTCATGGTGTCCCCTCTCTTGGTGCGTTCAGGTGTTATCTTAGTAAATTATCTCACGTATTGGGAGATAGGAACATAAGTGGATTTCGATTCCGAAAGCTGGACAGTTGGTCAATAATCCCTGCAGTCCAACTTTCGGAAACGAAATGGCGACTGTTGAGATTATCTGAAAACGTTTACATGGATGCCTTCTTCGAAGGCATCACGTTTCGTGAAAGTTGCTTCCATTGCCAATACTGCAACACACAACGAATCGGCACATTCACTTTAGCAGACTTTTGGGGAATCGGCCGCCACGGAAAGCATTTCAGCCGAAATGTGGCATCGGGTGTGTCGCTGGTTATTGACAATATCGATATAATGCCGACAATCAAGGCAGAACTTAAAAAATATGCCTACATCGAAGAGCGGTCAATGGAAGAAGCAATGGCCGAACAGCGCAACCTGAAAATGCCCATGCCGCGTAGCACAAAACGTGATACAGCAGTTAAAGATCTCATGGACAAACGAATTTCACTTGCCGACTTTGCTAAAAAATACGGCTATCCCTATCGTATCACGCTAAAAACAACTATCATAGGTGTAGTGAAGAATATGATTTATGCCTTGGGACTTTACAATATGTATAAAACAATAATATATAAAATAGGCAAATGAGAATAGGAATAATAACCTACGTCAATACGGCGACCTGCAATTATGGAGCCGAACTTCAGGCATACGCCCTACAACACGAACTCAACAAGTTAGGGTTTGACACAGAGGTAATAAACCTGCGTAGGGAGTTGCCTGGTAGTGGTCGGTTTATGGAAACGGTAAAAAAAGCTGTTGTGGTGCGTTTCCATCAAATGAGCTTTTTTGCTGCATGTGCAAGTGTAGCAACCTTGATTCGGTCAGTTGCTAGGGACAAACAATACACTAAGAAGTACGCAGCAAAATTTGCCGAAAAGAAAAAGATGTTTTATGACTTCTTTATGAAACGTATCCGCCATTCAACCTGCGAGTACACAATGACGAATATAGATGTTGTCGAATTGCCATACGACACGTTCATAGCAGGCAGCGACCAAATATGGAACTACAAGAATAGCGACAGGGTGGATGTGTTTTTCCTTATGTTTGCCAACAGACTTGGAGCAAAAAAAATTTCATACGCAGCAAGTTTCTCAGTATCTGAAATTCCGCATGAATATCAAACTCAATATACGGCATGGATAAATAACATTGACTTTCTTTCTGTAAGGGAATATGCCGGTGTTGAGATAGTGAAACAATTGACAGGTCGCAAGGCTTCTTTGGTGTGTGACCCTACACTTCTGCTCAACAAGGGCGAATGGGCAAAACAGTTTGAAGAACCTGAAAGTCCGTTAGTGGAAGGAAAATATGTGGTGATATACAGTATGTCACGTTCCACCAATGTGATGAAGTTAGCAAAAAAAATTGCCTGTGAATTGGGCAGAATTAAAGTGGTAAATATTAAGCTCAACTTCACACCGTCTAAAAACGACGGCATCTTACATCTTGACTTTGTGTCTCCAACACAATGGGTGTGGTTGTTGCTCCATGCAGAGTATGTGGTTACGGACAGTTTCCACGGTACAGCTTTTTCCATAAACTTCAACAAGCCGTTCACAACTGTACAAAATCCATTAAGTGACCTAAACAGTCGCGTTGACACTATTTTAACAAAACTTAACATGAAAGGACGGTTATACATTGATGACGGGAGATCTTTTGACAAAATTGTGTTACAAATTGATTATGCCGAAATAAACCAAAAGCTCGATGAATGGAGAAAAGAATCTATGAATTTTTTGATTAACGCATTAAATGCAGATAAATGAAACCCATAGGACTTGTAACCTGCTACTTTCACCACAATTACGGGAGTATGTTGCAGGCGTATGCCACTGAGATGATAATGCGGCGGATGGAGCTGCCTTTCGAGACGGTAGCCTGTCGCGCTCCCATCGATTACATGGAGGAGAACAAGGCGCTGTACATCCTGAAAAAGCTGATGATAGGCGACTGGAAGATGAGGCTCGGCAAGATGAAGATAGAGCGCGAGAAGCGGCGAAACCCAGTGTTTGCCAAGAACTGGGCTGTGCGTGACGCAGCTTTCAACAAGTTTGCCTCTGAGTCATTCCACCTTTCACCACTTTGCAAGACACGGGCGGAACTGACCGATATGGCAAAAAATTATTCGGCTTTCCTTGTAGGTAGTGACCAATTGTGGCGTACCGACAGCGTGGAACACGGTTATTACACATTGGAATGGGTGCCAGACGGCATAAGGAAGGTTGCCTATTCAACGAGTATCGGCGTAAAAGAAATTCCGTGGTTTCAGGTGGAAAAGAACTGCCGCTTCATGAACCGCTTTGACTTCATGGCGTTGCGCGAACAGAGCGCGTGCGACTTGGTGAAAAAGCTGACAGGCAGGGAAGTGCAGGTTGTGCTTGACCCCACGCTGTTGTTTGACGGTGGCGACTGGCTGAAAATACAACAGGCGGAGCCGTTGACGGCCGGTAGATACATATTCTGCTACCTGCTTGGCAATAATCCATGGCAACGCGACTTTATCAGGCAGGTGAAACAACGCACGGGAATGAAAATAGTTGCACTGCAACATCTTGACGAGTATATCCCCTCTGACGAGGGCTTCGCCGACGAAGCGCCGTATAACGTGGGGCCGCGTGAGTTTCTCAACTACATTCGCAACGCGGAGATGGTGTTTACCGACTCGTTCCATTGCTCGGTGTTCTCAATTCTTTACAAAAAGCAGTTCTTTACATTCAGCCGTTTCGGTGAACGCGAGAAGCAAAGCACCAACACACGTATAGATAACCTGCTTAGCATCACCGGCCTGCAGCAACGCCGGATGACGACAGGCCGTACAGTTGACGATGTGCTTGCGATGCCGTGCGATTTCGGCAATGTTGACGACAGGCTCGACGAGCTTCGCCGTTTGTCATTTGATTATCTCAAGACAGCGTTGGGAGGACTGGAAAAATGATACCTCACATAGTACATTATTGTTGGTTCTGACGTAACCCGAAGAACTACATTGCCCGGCGATGTGTTAAATCATTTGACAAATTGGGAGGGGTAAAAATAATAGAGTGGAACGAAGACAACTGCGACCTTGGCAAGAACCGCTATGTCCATGAAGCCTACGAAAATGGTCTGTGGGCATTTGTCAGCGATTATGTAAGGCTGAAAGCGCTTTATGAATATGGCGGCATATACTTTGACACGGACGTGGAGGTGAGAAAGCCTTTCCCCGAAAAATTCTTCGAGGCAGACCTTGTGCTGGGCTATATGTACGAATGTGCCATTTCCACGGCGGTTATAATGGCTGCCCCACGTCATCCCTATATCAAAGGATTGCTTGACCTGTACGAAACGATGACCCTGCAAAAGGACAAGCCTAACAATGCTGTGTTCAACGATTACACTTTTGCCTCTTATCCCGGTTTCCTGTTGAACGGCCGGACGAGGGAATTTGCTCCAGGTTGTTTTATTTTTCCACGTCATTATTTCGAAGTGCCGACGTTCGGGCGCGAGGGTGGCTATTCAGTCCATCACTTCATGGGGTCGTGGCACGGAAAGAAGTCTCCGGCTAAAGAACTGTTGCGCCGGATATTGAAGTGGTCACGCTTTTACTGCTTTCCTCTTGATTGGGCTTACCAGAACTGGTTTCGCAACAAGTTGCTTCGCCGTTCGGGATATTATTCCCGTTATCTGAAAGACACGTAAGCCTGATTCGATAAATAGTCTGTTTTTCATAACAGGCTGGTAATGAAGAGATTATGAAAACATGCTCTTCGCGTAGCGAAAGGTGGCTTTTCAGCTTGTAAAAGGTGGCCTTTTATTCCGTAAAACGGCATCTTTTACAACGCCGTTTGATACCGTTTGCAATCACATGCCGGAAACATCAATTTTTGATACATATTCATACAGTGTGGCGGATATACCTGTATGGCGGCATTGTTGGCAATATCTGTAACGCAGAAATAAGATAGAAACGATGATAACCATTACTGACAAGACGTTGTGTTGTGGTTGCTGGGCGTGCTATAACGTGTGTCCCAAGCATTGCATAACGATGGAAGAGGATAGCGAAGGCTTCCGTTATCCCAAAGTTAATGCTGACATTTGTATCTGTCTCTTATACACATCTGACGCTGCCGACGAAGCTAGAAGTGTAGA